>SL_8KL_010_SEDDRAFT_10000409_pt1 | contig 37372 bp, 29 predicted proteins | sample SodLakKL_010_SED_4_FD_11160 | JGI IMG/M metagenome (IMG submission 11160)
AGTCCCGGGTAATACCCAGCCAGGTTCCTCCTGCTTTCAGGTCGCGACCGGCCAGAAGTGAGGGGTGGTCGTACCAAAAGGTAGCCGCGCTGGCAGGACGGTCATAAAACTCATCCCGGTTTGAGGCGAAAATAAGCGGGTAGTCGGGATGCACTTTATAAGCAAAAACTGTTAAACACATAAAAAAAGGTTAGATATCGTTTTTTATAAAGCTAAAAAATTTGAAACTTTATCGGTTCATTATCGATGTAAGCTAAACATCTATCAGAAAAAAGTGTACCGAATTAATAAATAGATTTGACTACGTTCAGCGACACAACAAAAAGAGACTGGGGATTGGTAATTGCCGGTGTTTTGGCATTAAGTCTCTTCTTTTGGCTTTATTCCGAATTCCATCCGCTCAGTATGGCTGATTCCGGCCTTGGGGAGACTATGGCCGCTGAACAGTCAAATCAAAAACTGCTATCCATGGGTTACAGTTCAGATCTGCAGCCTTTTACCCGTTACAGGGTCAACCAGGCTCTGCTCGATTCGCTGCAGCATCAAACCGACTTCAATGAATTCTATGCAGCTGAGATGAACCGAAGTCTGTACCCTGTATTTTATTGGGAATCGAGGTTTCATATTGAACCCCTGCCGCAGGATATGATCAATATTGGGGGGAGACAAGCCCGGACGATTCAGGTTCATCTGGACGAGAAAGGTGAGCTTTTGGGGATGTACAATGAATTTAACCTGCTGCCTCAGCCCAGTGTCGATATTGAGGCACTATCCTTTGCGCTTGATACAGTACCCATTATTGAAGCACCGATTGACACAACGATCTATGAAAGGCTCGTATTTACATTTGTGGAGAATGAACTCCAAAATGATTTCAACAATGGTGTAAATCTGTCTGAAAGAATCTATCTGGGCAGGAATATAGCCGAGAAGATGGCTCGTTACCACGTAATACACTCATCATGGCCGGCTGATGAATTTGTGATAACCGGTTCAGAAAAAGTTACGATAGATAATATTGATGCGGCGAGAATTACATTTACAAAGAGCGACACTCCCGTGCGTCAATATGCGGAGTTGGCTGTAACTGTATTGCCCACCGGAACCCTGACTTCGTTTGAATACTCTTTCAGGGAGGATGAGAAGGGCAGCATAAATATGTCGGAGTTAAAATCGAATGTGCGCAATGGACTGATTTTACTGGCTGTCTTTTGGGTACTTATAATGGTTTTTATTCGGTTCAGAATGAGGTTAATTGATATGAGAGCGGCCATATTGTTTGCTGTATTGGCCGGATTCATCTTCCCATTCATGACGGTAATGGAGATACTGTTTCAGTATCTGAACTCTTTTGGTGAACTGAACATCTCCTTTATCCTGACCCTCTTCCTGGTTGTCGGTGTTGTTGCGGCATTCACTTCGGTTCTCTTTTTCCTGGTCACTTCTATTGCCGATTCCATTACACGTCAGCACTGGTCTGATAAGCTTCGTACGGTTGATCTGATTCGAACGGGATATTTTATAACCCGCCCGGTTGGGTTAACATTTATCAGAGGAATCTCATACTCTTTTATAATTGTTGCAGTTTGGGCACTTCTGCTCTTCATTTTACCGGGCGGTTTCATTTCGCTTGAATCTACTTTTTTTGGTGATGAGCGATACCTGCCAAATATTGTGATGGTACTCAATAACCTGGTTTGGTACTTTATCATTTCTCAGGCCATTTTCCTGATCTTTTTAGGGCAGCTGCGTAATATTAGCAAGTCTGCCACTGTATCCATTTTGGTCTGTGTTGTGATCTTTGCCTTGGTCAATCCTTTTGCAATCAATATGGGCCCTCTGGGCAACGAGTTTATCATATTGGGTTCAGTTGGTTTAATTGCCGGATTAATCTATGTAATTGAAGATTATTTAACGGTTTTTATAACGCTCTTTTTTACAGCCGGTACACTCTATTCGGCTTCGGGCTGGCTGATGGATCCATCTCCCGACAGCGCTATTTTTTATACCCATATATTGATCATATTTGCCGGTTTTACGTTTGGCGCTTACTCTATCTGGAAGGGTAAATCTCTTCAGGAACTCCCTTCATTTGTACCTGAGTATATCGAAGATTTAGCCCAGGAAGAGCGAATTAAACAGGAGCTTCAAATTGCCAGAACCGTTCAGCAGTCTTTTCTGCCCGAGAGCACGCCCAACTTCCCCGGTCTCGATATCGCGGCAATTTGTAAACCTGCTCATGAAACCGGTGGTGATTACTACGACTTTATTGAACTGGATGGTGACCGGCTTGCCGTTGCCATAGGAGATGTAAGCGGGAAGGGTATTCAGGCTGCATTTTATATGACGTTCACCAAAGGAGTGCTTCATGCCATTTGTGAAGAGTTTAAATCCACAATTGAAGTGTTGACGAAAACAAACAATCTATTTCGAAGAAATGCTAAAAGGGGAACGTTTGTATCTCTGATTTTTGGAGTGGTGGATCTGAAAACAAATATCTTTAAGTTTTCAAGGGCCGGGCACAATCCGCTTCTCTATTTCAACAGCAAAGAGGAAAAGCTGCACGAATACAGACCCCAGGGCATTGGGCTTGGCATGGCTAATGGTGATGTTTTTTCGAAAAATATCTCCGAACAGAGTATCGAGTTTCAAAAAAATGATCTCTTAATTATGTTTACAGATGGGGTAGTTGAAGCTACCAACAATATGGACTCGTTTTACGGTGACGAGAGGCTTCATAAGATAATTATTCGTAACAATGCACTATCTGCTGAAGCGTTACTTGAAAAGATTTTAAAAGACCTGAATGATTTTGGTGAGAACTCAAATCAACATGATGACATGACCATGTTGATTATAAAGAAGAGATAATAATTAGCTGTAAGTTCGTTATTTTATCACTTATGAAAGCAAAATACATTTTTATTTCACTCCTGGCCTTTTTGGTAGTAACCTGTAATTCAGCCACGGGCCAGCAGACGGAAACTGAACCCGTATCTCTTGAAGAAGCGCTGAAACTGGCGCCAGAAACCGGTAAGAAAATACTTGTGGATGTGTATGCCGAGTGGTGCCCGTACTGCCAGCGAATGCATTCAGATGTTTATAAAAACGAAGAGGTTGTTGACGCCATTTCAAATCATTTTATTTGGGTTAAAATTAATGTGGAATCGGAGAACATGGTGAACTACCTGGGTAACGAAATGACTGAAGCTCAATTTGCCAGGGCCCTTAACAACGAGAGTATTCCGACCACCTATTTTCTAAATCATGAGGGAAGTATCCTTGGCTTACAACCCGGTTACATTGAATCGGAAACATTCTCAAAACTTCTGAATTTTGTGGGTAGTGATGCCTTTTTAAACCAATCATTTCAGGAATATTCAAGCCAGTAAAGCCTGAACCCTGGAAATGAAAACTCTTTTTTAGTAAAACCAATGTCGAGAAGCCAATCTGTTGAAGATTATTTGAAAGCTATCTATAAACTGGAGAATGAACAGGAGGGAGGGGTTTCAACCTCAAGACTCGCCGGGGAGATGGGTGTTGCAAGTGCATCGGTTACCAATATGGTAAAACGGCTTTCAGAGATGGGCCTGGTTCATTACGAGTCATATTACGGGTCGAAACTAACCGATCCGGGAGAGAAGATTGCACTTGAAATTATTCGTCATCACCGCTTACTGGAGCTCTATTTGAAAGAGATGATGGGATATTCGTGGGATGAAGTTCATGATGAGGCTGAAAAGCTGGAGCATCATATCTCTGAACAGTTTGAGGATAAAATTGCTGAAATGCTGGACCATCCCAATTTTGACCCCCATGGAGACCCGATCCCAACCAAGGATGGGAAAATGCCGGTTCTTAAATACTACCCGCTAATCGACATTCCCCAAAACCGCTCCTATATCATTCAGAGAGTTAAAGATCAGAGTCCTGATCTGCTAAGATACCTTGAAAAACAGGGACTCATTCCGGGTGTTAAAGTAAAAATTTTACACAGAGAGCCGTTTGATGGACCCATAAAGCTACAGATGGAGGGCGGTGAGATGACCATAGGTTACAATATTGCTGAAAATATCTATGTTGTTGAGGCGTGAATGGAGGGGGATGTCCCTCTGAGTGTTGTTTTGATTCAAATATTCATTAACTGACCTCGAATTCACTTCTTTTCATCCCCCATTGCCCCCTTCGAAGGCTATCTTATAGACACATCCTGTTCCAGGAAAGGAAGCATGACAAGAGCGCTGACAACGCATTTATTGTGTGCCGGCGTAAGACTGAATGCTGCATGGTTGGGATACTTATACGCCGGTCTTCTTATAAAAACACAATTGTCTTGTCGAGCGCGATGCGGTGCTTTTCCGCATGGAGTCGAGACATCTCCTTGTTCCTAGATCTATCTTAAAGAACGCCTTAATATGCCCCTGCCGATAACAGGGAGATGTCTCGATTACGCCCCGTCAGAAATACACTGACGGGTCTTCACTCGACAAGACAAGGCACTTTTACGGGAAGATCGGCGGGCATCCGGCTACGGAGTAGATCAAGACTCCTGCTGCCCGCCAATTTGCAATTTTTAAAAAATTTGTTCACACGATAGCCTTCAATGGGGGACTTTTAGAACCTCTTCCTTTGTTGCCACAAAAATCATGGTGTATGATCCATCGGGTTGGGGTAGGAAAAACTGAAATTTAGATCATTCTTCAGTTTTTGATTGGAAACAACCCGGAACTGAATGTCTTCGGGAGGGCCGAATTCAGGCAGTGGTAAATTGAAATGTTTGGCTGCAGACCGGTAAAACTCTTTTCGTGGGGGGTGCCCGTCCGAAACTACATTGTATATCTTATTTCGCCTCTTTTGCCGGATAATTTCATCAACAACCCGTACGCAGTCAGATTGATGGACAAGGTTTACAGGCTTGCACGGTGATTTCAGGTTCTGTTTTCCGCTCAGGTGATTAACAGGGTGCCTGCCGTAGCCGTAGAGGCCGCCAAAGCGAAGAATAGTGTAATCTATGCCGCTCTCTCTGAGTATGGCTTCAGAGGCTAAAATCGCCTCTCCGGATGGGCGGGATGCAGTGCCGGGCTTTGCATCATCTTCTGAAGTAATCCCACCGGTTTCGCTATAGACGGAGGTTGAGCTTGCAAAAATAATCCAGATGTCAGGGTTCTGTTTAACTCTATTCACGACGCCCTGCACCATTTCCGGATACTCCGTAAGCACATTCTTATTGCCACGACCCGGAGGGATATTAAAAAACAGAATGTCTGTATTCCAAAAAGAGTCAACGTTCGGATCTGTCAGAGATTTGGGCAGCTCTATTAAGTAAGAATCTATGCCGGCCTGACTGATTTGGGGTAATTTATCTTTTGATGTGGTAGATCCCTTTACTACGAAATCATTTTTTAGCAAATGCTGAGCCAATGGAAAGCCCAGCCATCCACAACCTAGTACTGATATTCTCATGCTTCAATTCATTTTAAATGGGGGTCTAAATGTAAGTACAACATTTAAATTTAGAAAGGCAGATATAGGAACTTCTCTATCCGGTACATCAGACAGAGAAGTGTTGTATGGGTAGTTATGGATTTAAAGCGTGTAGCGAACACCGCCCATAACCGTTCTGGGCAGTCCCGGCCGAACTCCGGAGGGCCTGTCGGAGACGATGTAGGTATTATTCAGTATGTTTCTGACATTCATAAAGATGTCAATACTGGATGTAATACCGTATGAAGAGCTAAGATCAAGCAGGAAATAGCTGTCGGTACTGAACTGTTCCTGGATAGCGCCTTGCCCGGCAAGTGTTCTGATTTGGGGTGAGTAAACGGAGTTCAGGTGCGTGCTGAAATTTTTATAATCAAGTGAAATTCCGGCATTAAACTGATGCTTTGGTATAAAGGGGATTTCATCTCCCTTTGTAACACTGCCCCATGGTCCAAAGTTGCTTGCAAAATCGGATTGAAAGGTAGCGCTGGTAAAGGTGTAATTTGCATTAAACGGAAGTGACACGGTACTTAGGTTCAAGATGTCTGCAAAATCAAGAATAGCAGATACTTCGAGTCCATAAACTTCAACTTCTCCTGCATTAAATTGTGCGGTGCTTCCGCCTCCGCCGCCGGCTGCAAGGTCAGAGCCGAGTAAATTGCTGTAGTCATTATAAAACCCAATAATTTCAGCCTGGAATAGATGATTCGCAAGCCGTGCACCCAGCTCATAGTTTATACTTGATTCTGACACGGTCTCACTTGATGAGCCCGGGCTTGGTGGGGAGAATCCACGGTGTATACCTGAGATAAGCGTGAGATTATCGGTTGCCTGAAATGTAATTCCAATACCCGGAATAAAAACATGGGTTGTATATTTGGTCTCGTTCAGGTTTGAGCCGGTGCGCTCAAGATCACTGCTGCCGTAATTTCTGTTTGTGAACCAGATGTTTTCGTAACGCACTCCCGGCTTAAATGTCCAGCGATCGAGCTCAATTTTATTTTGTAGAAATATAGAGAGTGCCGTTGCCGATCCAACACGATTTGCCTGAGTGCCCGGAACGCCTGCACGGGTTAAGATCATAACGCCATCTTGCATGCGATACCCATCCTGTTCCTGAAATCGATCTTCTTCATCCTGATGCAGGCGCACGCCAAACTCCAACTGATTTTTCGCACTGTTGATGTCGAAATTAACGCCAAGAAGGGATTGAATTCCCTGAGAATAGTACTCACGGCTATTATTTCGAACATTCAGTGCATTGTCAGGGCTGGTTTCACCTCTCAGATATCCCATCTCAACAGGGTTGGCATCGGGATTGCCAAGAATGGTACTCAGGTTGCCGTTGTTCACCGTTGGCACGGAGGTATCGAGGTCGTGGAGTTTATACCACGCCCGCGCCACATTCTGCCTGTACAGGGTTGTTGTAAGGTCTACGTTGTCGGAGAACAGGGCAAAGTGGCGGGCAGAGAACTGAAACTGGTCTACATTTATTTGGTCAACCTGCGAAGCGGCATAACGTCTTAAAGGTGAGTTTTCAAAATCTCCACGGGTCAGGCCCAGGTAGGTTTCATCGGAGGTCTCCTCATGGTAACCCACTTTAATTTCAAGCCGCTGATAGATGGAGGCATTATCGGCCGAGCGTACCATAAATTTACCCGTGATATCTCTGAGTATGAATCCGGTATCACCATCATTGTCGAGCTTTTTAAAGCCATCATCTCCCATCTGGAGAACCTCAACGAGGTAACCGAATCTTCCTGTTCTGTTTCCGAAATTTGCATAGAGTTTATTTGCACTTCGTTCACCCACACTTACTTCAGCATTACCGCTTAATTCGGTTGGTATAGGTGTAGAGATCAGGTTGATGGCTCCGCCGGTAGAGTTGGGTCCGTATTTAATTTGTGATGAACCTTTACGAACCTCCACTGAACTGATTCTGCCCATGTTTGGAAAATAGTAAGCAGCAGGGGCAGAGTATGGAGCGGGGGCCACCAAAATACCATCTTCCATAATATTAACTTTGGTGCTTCGCTCAACGCCGGCACCTCGCAGTCCAATATTGGGCCTCAAGCCAAAGCCGTCTTCCTCCTGGATATTGATCCCGCTTATCGCTCTCAGGATTCGATTTATATCGGTGTAGTTTTGTTTCTGAAGCTGCTGAGCGCTTACATAACTGGCCGCTCCCGGAATGCGGCTCATCCAAACGGGGTTCCCCACTACGGTTATACGATCCAGTATAAGCTGATCAATTGTATTTGTGGTGTCGCTCTCNGCTGAATTGCCCTGGTTGGCGTAAAGTGAATTGGTTAGCAGCAATGATATGAAACAAAAAGTGGCTATTTTGAATACCTTATGGAAGATCATTTATCGGAGTTAATTAGATTGCCTCTTTATTTAGATTGAATCTAATTTAAGGTGGTCTAAAAATAGAGTCAACACTTATTTAGATGAAATCTAAATAATATCTTCCCGTATTAAGAATTGCCCCAGATTAAGTAAAAGCATGAACAATAGTAAAATAGCAGTTGTTGGAGCCGGAATTACAGGTTTAACAGCTGCTTATAAACTTCAGAACAGTAATTTTGATGTAACTCTCTTTGAGAGAAAAGGTGAGCCGGGCGGCTCCATTAAGACGGTGCGAAAAAGTGGCTGGCAGATCGAATACGGGCCTAACACACTGCTCCTGAAAGATGCGAAAGTTGCCGGCTTTATTGAAGAGATTGGCCTGGCGGGAGATAAAGTAACTGCCAATCCGGATGCCGAAAAGAGATTTATTGTAAAAAACGGTGAACTGCAGGCGTTACCATATTCACTCATTTCTGCCGTTTCAACGCCACTTTTTTCCATATCGGCAAAGCTCAGGATTATCGCAGAGCCATTGATTACACGAAATAAAAACAGGGATCAAACCATAGCGGATTTTGCCGAACGCAGACTGGGTAAAGAGTTTCTCGATTATGCCATCAATCCGTTTGTTGCAGGTATCTTTGCGAATAGGCCCGAGAACTTATCCCTGCGGCATACTTTACCTATGATGGACGAACTGGAGGCCGATTACGGCTCGCTTATCTGGGGGCAGATTGCAGGCTCAAAGAAGAGAAAAAAAAGGGATGGTACAGACCGGGAACTGATCTCATTCAGGCAGGGAATGCAGCAGCTTCCGTTGACCATTGCCAAAGGTTTAAAGAATCTTCATTTGAATCATGAGGTGAAAATGATTGAAAAGAGAGGTGAAGAGTGGATCATTCAAACCCAAATGGGTGATTTTGGGCCATTTGACCAAGTAATTTTAAATATTCCCACACATAAGTGGAACAGATCATTGATTCCGATGGATGAAGCAGAGTTTAACACGCTGCAAAAAGTAAACTATCCACCGCTCTCCGTCATGTTGCTGGGATATATGAAGGATCACATTGAACACCCTCTGGATGGCTTTGGATTTCTGGTACCCGAGAAAGAGCGCAGGGATATTTTAGGTGCCCTTTTTTCAAGCACTCTCTTCAAAGGGCGGGCTCCGGATGATTGTCATCTTCTCACTGTTTTTGTTGGAGGTGGCAGGCAACCTGACCTGGCATCTATGGATAGTGAGCAGATGATTAAAATGATTGAACTGGAGTTAAAGGATTTGATTGGTTTAAAGGGAGAGGCCGTGTTTAAAGACCATGTGTTTTGGCCTAACTCCATACCCGGTTATCATGTGGGGTACGATGAGATTCTGGAAACACTGTCAGATATTGAAAACAGAAACAGGAGCCTGCACCTGGCCGGTAATTTCAGAAAGGGCGTATCGGTGCCCGACTGTATTAAGAACGGGTTGAAACTGGCTGAGAGAATTAATGGGAAAGGGTAGAATCACATACGGTAGAACCCAAAGGGAAAGGGATGGCTATGCCAAAGAATCTACATTTAATTTATATGTGTAAACTCACGATACGATAACTCAAACCTCGGGCCGGGATGAAAATACTTCCACGACCTGTTGAATTATGCTTTTCCCAAATAACATGACTCTTTCCTGCCTGCCCAGCGCGAGGAAGCGCAAAAGAAGCCGCAGATCGTGCATGAGCACCGGCGGATCTGTAACAAGAGTTTCGTTCTCTATCACAAAGTCCCAATCGATTGGCTTTTCAAATCGGACGCCATGTTTTTCCATCGACATTTTGTAGAGATTTGCGATCAGCCCGTACCCGATAGTGGATGGGTGCAGGCCGTCGAGGCTGAAAATACCGCCACGATCTATTTTCCCGGTTTCACTATCCAGGCGCATATAATCTGTTGAAATTCTTGGCATTCCCTTTTCGTCGACCAGAAATTCGGTTTTGGGATTAGTTTTTAGGGCTTCTATAAATTCTTTTGGGAACGGTGCAATCTGATCATCAAAATGCCTTCTTCTTGCAGCTGATCGTACATACCGGTCTACCGGTACTATATGAAATCCAAACTCATCGGCCAGTTTATTAATAATATGGTTGTACTCATCCACGATCTGGTCGAGTAAAATGGCATCTTGCCGGGTGAGATGGGGGTGCTTTTCCGGATCAAAATCTTCATCCCAAATCCAGAACCGGGCATAATAGTCGTAATAGCCATCTTTAGGCATTGACCGGTCCATATTCACACCGCGAATAGCCGGAGGTATTGTGATATAGGGTATTGTGGGTACAAATACCCGTTTGATATTTAGTCCCTCAAAATTTTGATACAGCTTGCGAAGTTCCATTTTGAAATGTTCCGGACGAAAAACAGTGCATGTTCTTTTGCCGAAGGGGGCGTTCAGATCGGATTTCTCAGAAAATTGGATGTTAAGTTTGGTTGCAGCACCAACAATATTATTGTGACCGATACAAATTATAAGATTTTCAATACCACCGTCAGCCTGGAGTGCAATCACATTATCCACCATGGAACGGTGCTCCAATGCCTCATCAAAAGATGGGTTCAGTACCATTCGTGCGGTGGTGTACATGGCATTATCCGGCAGAACACTGAAAACTGAATATCTCGGCTTATTGTTCAGAATATAGTTGCGGCTATGGGCTTCATCAATCAGCCAGCAGTCGCTGATAGAAAATCCCCAGATCGCCTGGTTATGAAAGGGAGTATCTCTTTCTATGTTGAGAGGTTTGAGTTTTCCCTCCCAATACGATTTGATTCTTTTTAGAGTTTGAAAAATATAACGGCTGGCCTGCACCGAGTTCCAAACTGTAACCTCGCTACCAAGCTCTTCTTCAAGGCCCCGAATGAGAACCTCAATATTTATCGGAATACCGGCCTGTGCAGAAAAGGAGGGTTTCTCGAAGGTAATACCGTTTCCCATAGATCGGGCGAGAATAGCAGGGAAGCTCAGGTCTGTTCTGAATACACCGCCATTTTTAAAGCCTTGGGCCATGCTGTCGCCCATAGCCACCAGTTTATGTTTATGTGAGTTGCGTCTGAAAAACACGTGATGAAAGTGTTATCTTGATGTTGAGATTTAACAGGCTTTCTTTAATGTACTAACTGCAACAATGAATAAGAATATGTCATCAAAAACAAATCGACTTGAACAATTTCGAAATCAGCGTCAGATAATGAATGAAAAGATTCTGGATTTGAATCATCTGGGCGTCAAACGGTTTTTCAATCTGGACAGCAATACATACAAAGAGGGGGCACTTCCGGCAAAAACAAAAGAGCTGCTTGGCCTGGTTGCCTCAGCTGTATTGAGGTGTAACGACTGCATCGACTATCATCTGGAACAATGTGTTAAAACGGGTTCTACCAAAGAGGAGATTATAGACGCGCTGAATATAGCCCTGGTAGTGGGAGGAAGTATTTTCATTCCCCACATGCGCCACGCTATCGAAACGCTTGAACTGCTTGAAAATGAAGGTTCGCTGTAAAGAACATTAGCGCGCATAACACTTTTTCCATAACATGCCCATTTACCAATTCTTTAAACGAAAATGGCTGCTGCGTCAACCATTCCCCGACAATCGTCTGAAAATTCTTGAAAGTAAAGTGCCGGTTTACAGGAAATTGCCTCAGCATTACAGGGAAACACTTAAAAAGAGGATGGTTATCTTTCTGGATGAAAAGCGATTTGAAGGATGCGGCGGCCTCACGATCACCGATCAGATAAAAACCGTTATCGCCGCTTATGCATCCGTGTTGATTCTTGAAGAGACGGCTGACTACTATTCAGGCTTGCAGTCCATCCTGGTTTATCCTGATGACTACATGGCACCGGTGTATGAAGAGGGCGAAGGAGGTGTTATCACTGAGGGCTTTGAACATCGAAAGGGCGAGTATTGGGGTGCAGGAAATATTGTGCTTTCATGGTCGGATATTGAAGAGAACCTTTATGAAAGCAATGATGGACAGAATTTGATCTACCATGAATTTTCTCATCTTCTGGACGATCGGTACGGACTAACGGCAGGTATTGATGAAGAGGGTAAGCCATTGAGAGATGATGAATGGACACACATTATGGCCGGTTCATTTCGTAAATTGCAAAGACGTGCTTATGAAAGGCGTAAATCGGCCCTGGATCTCTATGGTGCACAAAACCCTGCGGAACTCTTTTCTGTGGCAACGGAGGCCTTTTTTGAGAAACCGGATGAATTGCACCGCGAAAACCCCGACCTTTACAGAATGCTGAATAACTTCTATAGGCTGGATCCGCTCAGGTGGATGGGATAGCAAGCTGAACGACTACACAAAAAAAAAGGTAACAATGAGAAATAACGATGTGATACAGAGCATTCGCTATATGATGGATGTGAACGATGCAAAGATTGCTGAGATCTTAAAGCTTTCAGGGTACAGGGCAACCCGTGAAGAGATTGCCGCAATATTTGATGATCAGGATGGAGAAGGTCCGGATGCAAGCCATGAACTGATGGCCCATTTTCTGGACGGATTGATCTATTACAAAAGAGGGAAAAGTGATAAACACCCGCCGCAACCTATTCAGATTCCGGTTACCAATAATATTGTATTGAAAAAGCTGAGGGTAGCTTTCAAACTTCGGGAAGATGAGATTCAAAAAATTCTGGAATCCGCCGGATTCTCGATTAATGCCCCGGAATTAAACGCACTTTTCCGTAAAGAGGACCATAAGAACTATCGCCCATGCGGTGATCAAATACTGCGTTATTTTTTAAAGGGAATGACTAACAGGCTTAGGGGAGACGAAAAAGCGGCCGGTTAGAAGAAGAAACGACCGCTATTAACCAATAATTCGTTTCACGGAGATCGCTGCGCCCGGAACTCACCAAGCTCATTTTTTGAACGTGATAACGAAATTCAGGTTTACGTTTGTTTAAAAACGATAGTGAACCCCAGCACCAATCATGAATGTAGAAAAATTGTAGTTTACTTCTTTGAAATCTACAAACCCTATGCCCAGTTCCAGGTTGAAGAAAATAGGGGGCAGTTCATCATTGAAAGCCCGCCAATCATATTGCACCCCTGCACCAAGGCCAAGCCCCAAAACGGTTTCAGATTGTGAAGCGAAACTATAGTTCCATGCCCCGACCATACCATAGCCGTATAAATCCCAAAAATCTTCTTTTTGAAATTTGTAGAGTCCACGCCCGGCGAAAGTGTTTAAATTTCCGAAAAACCCGACGATTGCCTGCACCGTAAATTCATCTGTCAAATCCATCATTCCACTCAACCCTGAAGCAGGAAATGTACCCTGGAAACCAACACCGTATAGTGTTTTTTCGATCTCAACCGGTTCGGTTTGTGAAAATCCATCCGAAGGGAATAAAATGAAAAGACATACGGCTGATATTATTGATATTAATCTGGTTAGCATACTACCCTCCATTTATTTTACTTGTGATTAGAAAAGCATATACATGATATAATAAATCATAAGATTTGATGCAATATCAGGGTGACTATTCCGCCGTTTTATAACAAAAAAGTGGTGTAATCCGTAAATATGAGACAAGTTAACGACCAGAATAATCTGACACTAAATTTTAAAATATTACCAGCCAATGACTTGCAAGATATAAGGTAAAAATCTGTATAAAATGAACTTTGGGTGTTGCCGGAGTGTTAGAACATCGTTGAAATAAAATCAACGTTTGATCAAACCTTAATTAATCTATCAAACATTATGGATCTAATTGATTCTTTAGGCAATGCAACTTTTGAAAACTACGTAGGAATGGAGTCCGGCTTTACGGAGATGGCATATCAAATGTCAGCTCACGTACTTACGCTCGGATATGCCATTATGCTGGCGGGGTTGCTCTACTTCGTATTAACAATAAAAACCGTCGCACCCAAATACAGGATCTCATCCGTGCTCTCTGTGGTCGTTATGATATCGGCATTTTTGTTGTTACTTGTGCAACAGCAAAACTGGACCGGAGCTATGGTATACGACGCTGAGTCAGCACGCTATGTGCTAGGCAGCGGCAATGACCTTTTTAATAACGGTTATCGATATCTTAACTGGCTTATCGATGTGCCAATGCTACTCTTTCAGATTCTGTTTGTGGTAACATTGACTAAAAGCGACTTCAGCTCAATCAGAAATGGTTTTTGGTTTTCTGGTACTGCAATGATTCTTACCGGTTATGTCGGTCAGTTTTATGAAGTAACCAACCCGACATTATTCTTTGTTTGGGGCTTTATTTCTACAATATTCTTTGTTCACATTCTCTATTTGATGAAGAAAGTAATAACAGAAGGTAAAGAAGGAGCGCCACCAAAAGCTCAGAAATATATTGGAGCAATCTGGACACTGTTCCTGTTCTCATGGATGCTATATCCCGGTGCATACTTAATGCCGTACCTCACCTTCACCCTCGAGCCTGCCTTCAGTGAGGCACTGGTTGTAGGGCGCCACATCACTTATACCGTAGCTGATGTGAGTTCTAAAGTGATTTATGGAATACTTCTTACCCTTGCTGCTCAGGAGATGAGTAAGGCAGAAGGTTATGACTATGAGAATATGGAGAACGCTCTCTAATCTCATATTTTTGGTCAATGAAGAAGGTTCTGCTCTAAAAAGCAGGACCTTTTTTTTTGGTGATATTTATATTTCAGCTCAAAATCGATGAAACAATTCGAAAGGCATACGGTTTTGATTATAGAAAAAGTGAAACTATTAAATCTATACTGGAAATCCGTTTACCGAGTTCATTATATTAAAGAATGCGAAAAAACTTTTATCGTCTGCTTTCTGCCATTTTTATCTGTTTATTGCAGTTCACATATGTATCTGCACAGGTCATTCCTCCTGTTATAAGCCCTGAAGAATCAAAGACACAATTTTACAGTTTTACCCATCTTGGGATATACATCTGATACCAGCCTTTTTGGTGGCATATTGTTACAGAGAATTAATTACGGAGAGAATTCCCGCCAACCCTTTCTGAGTAATGGAAAAATTGATATTTCAGGATCATTAAAAGGAGATCTGGCAGCCGGAGTTACACTCGACCGAACACAGACTTTCCAAACCGATATTCGAAGTACAATTTCATTTCTGCTTTTTAGGTCAAAAGTCAGCCACTATTTTGGAGTCGGTAACAATCAAATCTTTTCGGATGATCTCTATAATGAAGATTTTTTCTTTTATGAACAGAGACAGATTAATTTAAAGTATCGCGGACGAAAAACGCTCACTGAATTTGGAATAGATGGAAATCTGGATCTGTTTTCCGATTTGAAGGTGTCATATCTTGACGCCTCACAAACAGATGAAAATTCACTGTTTGAGGAGACACTTTCCGGTATCCATTCAAATGGATGGGTAAATAAATTGGGACTTGGGTTTATTGCCGACGACAGAGACAGTGAGTTTAATCCAACCGAGGGATTTCGCTATGAAGCGGGAATTGGTGTTAGCCACTCCATTTTAGGCAGCGATAGTAATTTTTCTGATGTATGGCTGGAACTTCGCCACTACATTGAAATTCTTCCAAACGTGATTATTGCACACAAAGCACGGGCTGAACATATAGTAGGTGAAGCACCATTTTGGGCTTTATCTACACTTGGGAATGAACAAGGGTTGAGAGGATATCACCTGAACCGATTCCGGGGTGACAGCTCTATCCTCAATATAGTAGAGGCCAGGATGTGGCTCTTCTCATTTTTTGAGGATGAGATCAGATTTGGAGGACAACTATTTTGGGATACCGGAAGAGTATTTTCAGAAAACGACTCCAACCAATTTTTTGGGGATTGGAAACAATCTTATGGTTTTGGCACTGCAATATCGCTGCTCAATCCCGATTTTATTCTACGTGTGGATCTCGGCTTTTCGGATGAAGCTAACCGTATTTACGCCGGAATCGGCTACTCTTTTTAAGCTTGAACCTTTTCTTTCATGACTCAAACCATTTTATTCACTGCACACCCCGATAGTGCCGCTACGCTCCCGGCTGTAACAGACATGCGTAAGCTCCTGCAGTTGCCTCTGCAGCACTTCACAGCCCATCAAAACCCCGAAGAGAGCCAAATTGTTAAAAACACCCTGGAAGACTTTACCTTTATTATTCACGGCAGCCTCAGAAATGCACGCTACTTCGTTGAATGGATGCAACAGAATGATCTGCTTGTGAATGTACAGAACCGGATCAATCTGGCAGTTGATAAGCCAACCTCCGAATTTCTGGAAAGGAAAAAAATCCCGGCCGTACTTTTCAGGGAGAGTGGAAAGCCAATTGATGTTTTAGAGTTTATGCTTCGAATCTCCAAACAGGGCAGTACCCTCTATCCAACTACAGAAAGCAAAACAGAAGAGATGCCGGGACTTTTAAAAGAGCTTGAAATGCCGGTTTCAGAATTTACAGTTTGCAGGGAGATCACTATTTCTGAAGTTCTGTTGAGTGAGTACCGTGAAAGAGTATCACGGGCAAGCCTGAAAGCAATCCTGTTTCATAACCGTTCTTCAATCACCAGGATAAAAACGGCATTTCCGGAACTGAACTTTAATCACTACAAGCTAATATCCGGAAGTCCCGGCGTAACCGAAAAACTCAGGGAAGATGGGCACCTACCGGTTATCGAAGCCGATGGTTCATGGCACTCCATTGCAGATGTTTTAGATGAGATCTCAGGGATTTCTGAATAATTAGTGTACCTGAAACCGAATCACCTCAGAACCGCAGCACTATCCGGATAGTCGGTGATAATTCCGTGTACTCCCATATCGAGCTGACGCTGCATTTCCATCACGGTGTTTATGGTCCAGGGAATGACCTTCATACCCCTTTCATCTGCCTCTTTAACCATTTCCGGAGTTACCAGCGGGTAATGAGGACTCCAGATTTCCGGTGTGTATCCAAGCTCATCAATATACTCCTGCATTTGCCTCTCATCGTATACCAGCATAGCCTGGTCAATTTGGTCGTCCAGTTTTCTGAACTCAATTAGTGTAGCAGGGTCAAAAGATTGAATGATGATTCTGCCAAAAAGGTCGAAATCTTCGTGTAGTTTGTTCAGCTCTTCATATAGCAACTGTGCAAACTCTTCAGGATATGGGTAGAATTCACCGTATTCATCCGGTACGCTTTTGGTCTCAATGTTATAGGCAACTGGTGGCAATCCTTTTTCTGCACTATACTCCTCAATAGCCCGAATGGCATCACTCATTAAGGGTTTGGTTGCTTCCATGGGCTGCTGATTGGGGAAGTTGGGATTGCCGCGAACACCCACATCAAACTGTTGTGTCTCCTCATAGGTCATCTCAAAAATATTGAAATCACGCTGTTCTTCTTCCGTAACCGGCGTGCCGTCGGGTTTAGTGCTGATCTTGTGATCAAACCAGGGTTCGTGGGAGATCAGAATCTGCCTGTCTTTGGTCATTACCAGATCAAACTCTATGGTATCTACCCCGTAATCTATCGCTTTGATAAAGCTGGGAATGGTATTCTCGGGCAGCAGCCCGCGTGCCCCGCGATGTCCTTGCAGATCAAAATCTCTTATAACTTCTTCGTTAGTACAGGCCATGATTAAAATGGTTAAAAGAAGGATTAAGCTTACTCGCATGAGACTCATTTTTTATGAAAGTATAGGAAAGTTCTGTTAAGTTAGTTTCAATATATTGTGAATGTTCTTTTTTTCAAGCATTAAATATCTGACTATGAAAGCTCTGTTTAGCTTTATTCTTTTATTGAGTATTACCGTCACAACTGCTTTCGCACAAAATGCACCGGGTGAAATAACAACCTTTATTTTGGTGCGACATGCGGAAAAAGTGGATGACAGTCACGATCCTGATCTCTCCCCTGAAGGTTATGAACGTGCGGCTTTGCTGGCAAAAATGCTCGAAATTATTCAATTTGATGCGGCTTATTCCACACCTTTCATCAGAACAACTGAGACAGCCCGGACGGTTGCCGAAAAACACAAAATCGATATCACAGAGTATGATCACAGAAATCCTGAGGAGTTAACTTCAGAATGGATTGAAAAGCATAGGGGAGAGTATGTGCTTATTGCAGGCCATTCAAATTCAACTCCTACCTTCGCCAATGCCCTTTTGGGGCGTGAGCATTTCAAAGAGAAGTTTGATGAGTCAGATTATGGAAATATTCTGATTGTTACGATCTCGGGCGATGGAGAGCGTCATATTCTTCATTTGAGATTTTGATGGATATCTGGCGTGAATTGGAGATAAGGGGTTTTTCAAGGCGCATGGTCCAGGACACAAGTGGCGCGATAGCGACATCCCGACCCATCGGGAGCGCATGATACATGGTCCAGTTACAAGATACAGGTTGAACGTTTGTTGAAGTTGCCTGTCAGGTGGTAATCAACCCACTCAATGTCAAAGGAAAAAGTTTTGATTCCCGGAGTTTAGCCGGGTCGCCTATTCAAATTGAAATTGGCAGTGATTCCTGCTCTAAAACCTGAGTAATCTGAATATGTAAACTCATCATTGATTATTAATTTTGCATCTGTTGAACTTTCAAGGTGTAGAGGGAACTGGTGGATATGGTAAAGATAGCCGATGAATAGATTTGGAGAGAGTGGCAGGAATTTCAGCTGTATTCCAATTTCGGGCTCAAAAGTGATATTTGTTGATTTTAAAAATGTGGATTCTTCCGATTTTTGATTAAAAATCTTTACTCTGTCACGAAGTTCAAGTCTTGCTAAATCCATTGACAATTGAATTTTTATAAATGGGTCTATCCGTTTTTGATCGGACAAGTTTTTCCAAAAGAGAACACCCAATTGACTGTAAACAGAAATTTGGTCCAGTGTAATTTCAGCAGAATAATCACTTGCAGTTAATCTGCCGCCGGTTGATGAGTATCCCCAAAAAATTCCAAAATGAAAATCCTGATTAAATTCCCTTGATAGTGATATGCGATAGAAGGGTCTGCTTGGAAACTGGTCTGTTGCTTTTAAATTAATTGCCGGATTTTGGCTTGCCAGGTAATTCTGAATCGTTAAATAACCGGTTTGATTGAATGATGCCATTCCGCCATCCACAGAAAGAAGCAGATTCTGAGCTGAAATTGATACAGCTGAGTTGAACATCATAATAAGAACTACGATAAGCACTTTAAAAAAGAGGTTCATTAATTTCACGGGATTATAGTATCGTATGTGCTAGCTGAGGGCGAGAATAATTTTGGCATTGTAATTAATTCATAGTGGTATCCGCTGTCGGGAGTGAAGTCAGTGTCAATCAAACTTGTGTCTTCAATATTTGTGAAAGACCAGAAATTGATGACGTCTGAATCATCCTGATATTTCCTGACCAGGTAGGAACCAAAGTTATCTGGGTATTTGCAAATGCTCCATCTTAACTCAAGCTGTGAATCCGTGATTACATGGGCCTGGAATACGGGGAATTCATCATTATAGGTGAAAATTTTTCCAAGGCCGTAAAAATCATGATTATTTAAATATGGATTTTGAGCCTCCGGTATCGTTACAACCCTGTATAGAGCTTCACCGCCAATATAAACAGGATCATACAGGGAAGTCTTATATCGATCGGTAATCGATTGATTGGCCACCCTGTACACCTCCTGGTACTGTCCGGTAGACTCATTAAACTTGTTTTTTGAGATATAATAGCTTGAGAAATTTGGCCTTAGATATGGATTCCAGGTTATAAGAAGCTGCCTATTATCTGCCACTACAGCAGATATATCGGGTGATGTAGGGCCAAGATTGTCAATTTCAATTTTCCAGCTACCTGAGATTTCAATTATTTCATTACCTGTAAGATCTGCAATACTTCCCGTTCCGCTATTGGAGACCGCTTTTATGTTCAGGTTGTAGATTCCATTCGGAAAACCGTATGTATCGATTGCGAAATGCTTTTTTTGAGATATTTTACCCATCCAAAATCTATTTTGTTCAAGTATTTGAGAACCCAGGCTAATTTCAAGGTCAACTGGTCTCATATCATTAAAGTCTGATGTAAACTGATATTCTGCTATAGGCTGACCAAAAAGTTTGATGGTTTCATCAACCTCAAGTTGTGGACTTATATTGAAATCCATCGAAAGGCTCGCAGGCTCTTGATTTACATCCATGAAGTTTGTTCCGCTTGGTGAGTACGTGCACGATGAAACAAAAAGAAAACCGGCAGTAAGGATAACCGGAATATCAATCAAAGGAGATCTGGACATTTTACTGTGAACAATAAAAGGAAAGCGTTATTGGATGAATCTCTCTTGGGGTAGCAGAGCTAAAATAATATTACGTTATAATCCGGGATATATTCAATAGGGAGTAAAAAGATTTTTAACTGCAAGGTACTGGTTATAGGTGGGTTGAATGGTGAGAATGGGGCATGGAGTAGAAAGTAAAGAAACCAGAAAAATGTTTGGAAGCAGATCAACGCTCAGCCAGCATCTCCCTCGACCCTATAGCTGTTGAATCTCTTTTTTTCAACCGGGAAAAGATATTCATAAATGGTGTTCTACGGTTTTCAAAAACGATTTTTCCCTTCACGAACACACCCCTATATCCCCTCTCGAGAGTAGACTTTTAAATTGACACTTTTATAATGACGATACCCTGCAAATGGCTAAAACTATTACAGGAGTCCTCCCTCTTTTCGAACCGCCGGATGGCGGGAAGAAGAAGAGGGGAAGGGGGTGAGTCCTAAAGTTTTACTATGGTACAACCACTCCCGCCGCTTTCCCAGGGAGCAATATCAAACTCCTTTACCTCCTTACGCTGTTCAAGGTATTCATTTACCAGCTTCTGCAGTATACCCTCGCCTTTGCCGTGAATAATCTCCACTTCGCGCAGGCCCCGCGCAACGGCTTTGTCTAGATAGAGGGTAAGCTCATGGATTGCTTCTTCGCCCCGCTGTCCACGGAGATCAAGCCGAGGGCTTACGGAGAGGTCAATGTTTTCGGAGCCGCTGTATGAGCGCAAATGGGGTGCTTTCTTCTGCTTTTTCGGCGGATGGGTCTTCACCAGCTTATCCACTTTTGATTTGATCTTCATTCCGTTTACTAAAACCGTCGCATTTTTCCCCGATAGATCAATCAGTTCACCGGATGTGTCGCTTTCACCTATCAGCACATAATCGCCCACGCTTGGAGCTTCATCACTGCGAAAGGGTTTCTCCTCTTCCTGTTCGAGCTCTTCTTTATTGAAATGAATCTCCTTTTTTGCATCGCGAATGTCAGATCGAGCCTCTTTGATCTTCTCTTTGTCTTCAACTCCGGCCTGAACAATCTTTTCAACGGCTTCTTCAATCCGCTTATTGGCACCTCTCATGATCTCTTCGGCATCTTTATATGCCCGTTCAAGAATCTTCTTCCGTTTATTCTCGAAATTGGAAGCTTTATCCAAATAGATCTTCTCCCGCTTTTCAATCTCCTTAAGGCGTCTATGGGTTTCAGCCAGGGTCTCCTCCGATTCCTGCATCTGCCGTTCCAGGTTCACCAGAAGGTCGCCCATCTTATCGCGCTGGTCACCGAGCAGCCCGCGGGCTCTGGCCATGACGTCTGCCGGTAATTCCATCCGGTCGGCGATTTCAAAAGCGTAACTGCTGCCGGGAATGCCTTTTTTAAATCGATAGGTGGGAGATAGGTTCTCCTGGTTAAACTCCATGGCCCCATTCACAACTTTTTCATGCTCATGCGCAAAAACCTTGAGAGAGCCGTGATGTGTGGTAACGATCACTCTGGAACCATGCTCAATAATTTCTTCCACAAACGACTGAAACAGTGCCCCGCCCTCTTCCGGATCGGTTCCGGCTCCTGCTTCATCGATCAGAACCAGTGCGCCGGGTTCAACCATCTCTAAAGTCTTTTTCATCCAGTTGAGACGGGAAGAGAATGTACTCAGGTCATTTTCAATGGATTGATCGTCCCCGATATCCACAAAGAGTCCGCTCAATACGGGCAGGGTTGAGTCGGGCTGAACGGGAATGGGATAACCGCTCTGAACCATCAGGCTTAGCAAACCAACGGTTTTCATGGCAACTGATTTTCCTCCGGCATTTGGCCCTGTAATGACCAGTGCAAACTCCTCATGCATCAGCTCAAGGTTAAGGGGAACTACCGGTTCCGGTTCTTTGCTGCCCAGGTTTTTTAGCAGAAGGTTTGGGTTTTTTGCACGGATCAGGTTCAGATGACGTTCCGGATGTACTATTGGAATAACTCCATCCATGTCCATTCCCATGCTTACTTTGCAGTGTATGGCGTCGAGCTCGCCAATGTGGCCACAGTTAAGTTCGAGCTCTTCATGGTATTTTCGAACTTCAGAAGTCAGCTGCCGGATAATCCGCTCAATTTCCCGCTGCTCCTCCGCCTCAAGCTGTCGTATTTCATTATTGATCTGCAGTGCCTGAACCGGCTCAATGTAGACCGTTTGACCGCTGGATGAGACATCCTGTACAAATCCCTCTAATTTACGCTTAAACTCAGCCTGTATGGGAATGACCATTCTGCCATTTCGTATGGTGGCACCTTCATCGGAGGTCATCCCATCTTTGGCCGCTCTTTTCATCACCTGCTGAATGGTATTTCTGAGCCGGTTGCGCTCACGGTTCAGCCTGTTGCGGATTTTTCTCAGCTCAGGGCTGGCATCATCCCGCAGTTCACCGCGATCGGTTACCACCTTCTGGATGGCATCCTCAAGTGGCTTCAGGTTTACCAGTCGATGAACAATCTTTTTCAGGCTGGAATATTCTGCTTCAGTGCGGTCGAAAAACTGTTTAATGATCCGGGCCAGGCGCGCATTGTCAAGGATGATTGGGAAGTCGCTGAGCGGCAGAATGGATCCGATCACCCTGCTCTGTTTTAACATTTCGCGCACCTCATCCAGGTTGGATAGAGGATGATTGGACCCGCTTTGAAGAAGCTTTAGCCACTCAGCTGAACAGGCCAGCTGCTTTTGAACGGCATCGATCTCACGTAAAGGGCTCATTGATTCAAGCTCTTCGCGGCCATAGGGTGTAAAACACTTTCGCAGCGTTGCTTTTCTGATAGATTCGAAACCGATTTTTCGGAAGCTGTTTTCGGGATATGTGAGCATTTGTGGAGCCATTCGCGTAAGATCGTGAACTTTCAGCGCAAATTGAACCTTTAATGATTCTATCCTGAAAAATGAAATCCATGCGTCAATTCACTACATTAAAATAAAAAGAACATAAAATAACGTATGAAAATTTATCAGGTAGATGCATTTACAGACAAAGTTTTTACAGGTAATCCCGCAGCCATTGTGCCGCTTGAGAAGTGGCTCAGTGTTAATGTAATGCAGCAAATCGCTTCTGAAAACAATCTTTCAGAGACAGCTTTTTTTGTAAAGGAGAAAGATGGATCATTTAAAATCCGATGGTTTACCCCAAAAACAGAAGTTGATCTGTGCGGGCACGCAACGCTCGCTTCGGCACATATTTTATTTAGTGAACTTGGATTTGATGAGGATCAGATTCGTTTTAAGTCAAACAGCGGCCTTTTGAGAGTAGTGAGAAGAGAGGGATTGTACTGGATGGATTTCCCCTCCAATTCTCCTGAAACCATACCGATACCCAAGTTGCTGCCCGAAGCACTTGGTACGATTCCGATCTACGCAGGGGTAAATACCGATCTGCTGGTGCTGGTACAGGATGAAGAGTTGCTGGAGAAGATGAAACCGGATCTGTTGATACTGAAAAAAATGGAGGTAAGAGGTGTAATTGTAACGGCACCTTCGAAAAGTGAAGGAATCGATTTTGTGAGCCGCTTCTTTGCACCGGCGATCGGGGTACCGGAAGATCCTGTTACCGGTTCGGCGCACACAGTTCTAACACCGTTCTGGTCAAAACGACTCGGCAAGAAAAATATGGTTGCCCGGCAAGTTTCAACGCGGGGCGGAATCATTTACTGTGAGCAAAAAGGGGACAGAGTGGAACTGGGTGGCCATGCAGTTACCTACTTGATGGGAACAATCAGTATATAGAGTATTGGATGATTATTCTGCTGATAATTTTAGGGGTATTAGCCGGGTTAATGGCCGGTTTTTTTGGGGTAGGGGGTGGGCTTCTTTTCTCTCCCATACTCTTTTTTCTATTTACCAGCCTTGAAGTGGCATCCCCCGTTTCATGGACTGTGGGCACAGCCCTTTTCTGTACGTTCATAGCAGCATCAAGCAGTACAATACAGCAGCGCAGTCATCAAAACATGTTTTGGAAGGAGGGAATTACAATTGGCGTTTTTGGAGCATTTGGCNTCTATTTAGGTAAGCTGATTGTTACTTCGGGTTACTATACAGAAGATGTGTTTGTGTCACTTTTTGTGATTCTACTCATATTTGTATCCGTGATGTTTTACCGGAAAAGTCAATCCAAAGTCACACTCCAGGTGGCACCCGAAAGTTTGAATGTTGCAAAAATGAGTGGAGCCGGTGGGATGGGGGGGTTGGTGGCAGCTCTTGCCGGGGTAGGCGGCGGAATTGTGCTGGTACCGATGATGAATCTTCTGTACCGGTTACCCATTGTTAAAACAGTGAGTATTTCATCTCTTGCCATTGTATTGATCTCGTTTTCGGGCTGGATACAGTATGCTTTGTTTGTAGACAGCCCGGCCGGCCTGACCGATTATACACTTGGATTTGTAGATTTCGGTACCGGATTCCCTCTCATTGTGGGTGCATTTGCAGGGGGGCTTCTGGGTGTTAAGCTGAATAAAAAAGTATCTGCCCGTCACGTTCAACTTGGCTTTTCTATCCTGGTAATCGTTATTGCAATCACTATGATTTGGAGTTTGCTCTGATTTGGGTTAGGACAAAGAAGAGAACAAGGCCGGTAATACAGATGCCTAATGAGAAAAGGCTCAGCATAAGATCCGGCTGAATGATATAGATTGCTGTAAAAAACTGTGCGACGATAATTAATATCAAGAGTATAGCTATCGTTTCCCTTCCGATTTTACTGATTACATAAGCTCCCATGGGTGCTCCAATAATAACAACCGGGATACAGACTAACAGGTAGTTAATAGCTTCCGGCTGCATGGTTTGAAGAAAAGTGGTGTGGAGAAAAAAACCGGTAATAGCATTTGAGGCCATTAAAATTACAGAAGTTGGGGTAGCTACTTTTTCTGAGAGACCGTATTTCAAAACCACAAAAGCGAATGTGCAGATATCAAGTCCATTCCCCAATACAGAACTGAAAATTCCACCAATTATGCCAACAGCAAAAAGTTCAGTTTTCTGATAATTTGAGAGGCGGGGAAGTGAATCAACGCTGTTGTTTTTGCGGATGAAATTTACCACCCATAGCGCAATCCCAAAGCTTAACCAGAATGATACAAACATCATTTTGGCATAGGCCGGCTGTACAAGGGGTGCGATATAGACAGAGCCAAAAAGAATTCCTGCAAGACCACCGGTGCCGGCAAGAATCAAATACGTTTTTTCAATGGGTATGCGGGAGAGAAAAATCCAGATGGCTGCAAACGTCATTCCAAAACTCTGTATGGCAAAGCTGAAATTTCTGGCTACGTCGGGTTCAATATCAAACAGAAGCGTCATGGCCGGGTATGCGATAGCCCCTCCGCCTTCAGAGCTGGCTCCGGCAATAAACGAACCGAAGATCATGGTTACGGTCATAAACCAATTATCCAGAAATAGAAACCAGCTATCTGTTTGGATCATGAAGTACACCCAGCCTGTAGTTGTAGCCACAACCAGTATTGCAAACGGAGGTATAGATTTGTTAAATGTCGCGGAAGTTGTCAATCAGTTCGATGTTTAGATCCTGTAAATATATGTTTTTATCGTACCGTTCCATTTTTTGTATTCATAAAATTAGATTTTTCCGGGAGAGGATTATTTATTAGATATTTCTAATATATTGCAGTAACAAAAAAACAAGATGGTTATGGAGCTAAAATCTGAAAGTACCGGAAAAACACTAAATCACTGGAGGCCATTGGGACTGGACGAATTGCTCAGTGCTTTCGGGATCGCAAGTATTAAAACCTGGGGTGCCATAGTCGGCTGGATCATTTTAATTGGTTTGTCAATGTATTCAGTTCTGGTAATGCTGCCGGGAAGCTGGGTTTCTGCAACGGTAGATGTCACCACGATCCAGACATTCTTTCTGTTTTACCCGCCGCTCATCATCGGTATTTTGCTGCTCTTCTGGGTTGGATTTGAGTGGGGGTTTATCCCCGTATTTCTCTCCTCGTTTGTAATTGCATTTTCAGCCAGTATGCCGGTTCAGTGGGCACTTCTATTTGCATTTTCTTTTGTACTGGGTTTGGGGATATATGCCCTGGCTTACTATTGTGTTCCGGCCCGTATCGACCTTCGAAGCATAAAGAGTATTGCATTTTTTACGGTGGTTTCTCTTATAGCAGCCATGGCCAGTTCACTCGGTTCGTTTGTATGGAGTCTCGAGCAGGGTATTTCTCCATTAATGACCGTTCAAATTTGGAATGGATGGTGGACCGGAGCCTTTTTTCAATCCATGATAATTATCGGCCCGCTTCTCTACCTGGTTAGCCCTGCTGTTGTGCGATTAAAGAAACGTTTGATTGAGGAAGCTGAACCTGAGGTTGTAACACTTGGCTGGATTTACAGTGCCATTGGAAGTGTAGTGGCCGTTGTTTCTCTATTCATGATTGGCGGCCGAATTTTGGGAACACAAGGAATTTCACTTGCGCTATCACAGGATCCGGTTCTTGCAGGCAGGGTGCTTCAGGCTTCCGAATCATTTCAGATTATCTTTTGGATATCAATGGGTATAATTTTAACGGTAGGCTTGACCGGAATCTACCTGGTCGCCTCCTGGAATATATCCCTAAAAGAAGAGGTAGATGAGAAAACATCAAGTTTGAGGGTCAGGGAAGAAGAACTGGAGGCCGCAGTAAATGAGAAGGATCTGCTGTTGAACGAAATCCATGGAAGGGTTAAAAACAACCTCTCTATTGTTCTTGCCCTGTTTGAACTTCAGTTGAAACGAACAGGAGATGAAACTCTTTCCGACACGCTACGCGATTCAAAATCAAGAATTCGATCTATTTCACTTATTCACGAACTGATCTCACAAAGCGGTTCTTACAGAACTCTGAACCTGAAATCTTACGTGATTAAGCTAACGAACCGACTCGAGCAAGACTATCGGTTCAAGAAAAAGGAGGCTGAAATTAATATCCACTCTGAAGATCTGATTCTGGATATTGAGCGCGCCGTTCCTGTTTGTATGATCATCAATGAAATTATTAGCAGGGTTTATGAAAAAACATTTGCCAATCCGGTGAACTCTGTGGTAAGTATCGATCTGTACACAGATACCCAGGTGTTTTATGTTGTAGTGAGAGAGAAGGGCAGTTTACCATCATACTTGTTCGATTGGGATAATGCCGAAGATCTCGGTATAAAATTGATCCGTTCACTCACAAAGCAGATAAAAGGCGAGTTGATTACAGATAATAAAAAGAACTCCATAGCTGTTCTGTTTCCTAACCTGTTTGAACCGGAACCCATTACTCTGGGCATGACAGCTTCGAATTCAAAGGTGAAAAAACCGAAAAAGGCAGACATTGAGATATAGTCAATCGAATGCTGCCTGGTGCTGTTATATTCACCTGCGTAAACCGGCAGCATAAACGGGTTCTTTGACTAATAAGGCCGCAATTCTACAAAAAGACGCTATCGATGCTGCTCATACAGATTTGGTTCTAAAATCCCTGCTATTCGATCTATCTCCGACTCTGCCGGTACATTTTGATAGGCATTCAAAATCTCATGTAGTTGATTTTGTGTTCTGATTCCAGCAACAGCGGTTGTAACCGCAGGATTTTTTAACACGAAATGAAGGGACATTGAAAGGGCATCGCCGCTCTTTTTTAGTTCGTCCTGAAGCTTGGCAACCTCACTTTCACTGTACCCAAGCATCTCTGCCGGCGGTTTATTTACCAGCACTCCTTTTGCAAGGGTGCCTCTGGCCAAAACACCAATCTCATTACCCTTTAATAGTGCAAGGCACTCCTCTTCGGGTCGCCGGTCTGCCAAACTGTACTGCATCATTACACTTGCAATAGAAGACCGTCGGACATACTCTCTAATCACATTGGGGCGTATGGATGAGATGCCGTAATAGCGGATTTTACCGGCTTGCTGAAGAGTTTCAAAGGCTTCGATGATTTCATCCATGGGATCTTCCAAAGTTCCTCCGTGTAGTTGATAGAGGTCGATTCTGTCGGTCTGAAGACGGTTCAGACTTTGATCTGCAGCAGCAAGGATGTGATCTTTGGTAGGTTTCCATACCCATTGCGAACCGTCACCGCTTATCTGATGACCAACCTTGGTTGAGATAAGTACATCGTCTCTGAAGTCTTTTACAGCGTTGCCGAGTATTGATTCATTCCATCCGTGATCGTAACGGTCGGCGGTGTCGAAGAAGTTGATTCCACCCTCGTAGGCAGACCTGATTAACGCATTATTATCGTCATTTTTTGAGAGTGACATGCAGCCAAAGCTGATATCACTAACCAGAAGTTCTGATTTACCAAGTTTTGAACGTTCCATATTTGTGGGTCAAAAATGAATAGACTCACCCATTATAATCAGAAATTTTGTCATTTATCTTACTGAAAGGGTTCTATCTGTGACGATTTTAGGGGAAGGGAGGGGATTGTAAAACTGTGGAACTGAGGAATTGAGGAATTGAAGAATTGTAGAACTAACACAGTGTGCCGTGTACCGTGAACCGTGCACCGCGAAGCACTGCTTCGCAACACCAGCACTCAGATTTTTTTAATAAAGTACCTTCAAGGACTCCGGAAATGCGCCCGGGCATGCTAGAAGGTTTTCACGTTGTGTCTTGCACCTTGCGCTCCCGATGGGTCGGGATGTCGCTATCGCGCCACCTGCGCCTTGAACCTTGTTAATACCCCTTCACGCTTCCGTTGCCTCTTGGGTCAGCGGCGCCGTGCATCAAACCGTTTTCATCCATCATAATGGTATGGATCAGTGCGATATTTCCAATTCTCTGTATGTGATGACCTTTTTCCTCCAGCAGGTGAATGGTATCGGCAGAAAAGAATAACCCCTCGACGAGGAGCCTGTCGGGCAGCCACTGGTGATGAATTCGTGGAGCGGCAATTGCCTGCTCTGCATTCATATCAAAAAGAGCCATATTCAGAAAGTTCTGAAGAGTAGCTGTAATGATTCTGGGGCCTCCGGCCCCACCGCCGATGAACCGGGTTTTCCCATCCTTAACGGCTATAGTAGGGCTCATGCTGCTCAGCATCCTTTTACCGGGTTCAATGGCATTGGCCTCGGCGCCAATCAGCCCAAACATGTTTGGAGTACCCGGTTTGGCGGAAAAATCATCCATCTCATTATTCAGCAGAAATCCTGCCCCGGTTACGGTTACAAAGCTTCCAAATGAACCGTTCAGGGTGGTGTTTACAGCAACCGAGTTGCCGTGCCTGTCGGATACGTTGAAGTGGGTGGTTTCAGAGCTCTCCTGGGTGATGTTTACCCTGCCGTGAGAAATATCTTCACTCAGAGTGGCATGGTCTGTTTGAAAATCCCCCATTCGTTCTTTGATGTAGTTCAAACCTGTCAGGTCACCCATAGGTATATCCACAAAGTCGGGATCGCCAAGCCAGTAGTTTCGGTCAGCAAACGACCTTCGAAAAGCTTCTGCAAGCAGATGTACATATTCGGCTGAGTTAAATTCCAATGTATCGGGGCCCGCGGTTTCAATCATTTTTAAAACCTGATCCATCACAAAACCGCCGCTGCTTGGGGGAGGCATCATATAGAGCTCATATCCATTAAATTCGGTTTTTAACGGTTCTCGCCAAACGCTGCGGTACTCTCGCAAATCGCGCATGGTCATAATTCCGCCTGTACGCTGCATTTCGTTTACAATCAGGCGCGCTGTTAATCCCGCATAGAACCCACGCCTGCCGGTAGTGGCAATCCGGTTCAGGGTTTCAGCAAGGTCGCGTTGTATAAACCGGTCGCCTTCCTTCCACTCGGTTCCGTTACTTTTGATAAAGATCTGTTTGGAACCCTCAAACTGTTGCAGGCGGTTTGAGGCGTTGTTCAGGCTTCTGGCCTGGGAGTGGCTAAGCCTGTACCCCTCTCCGGCAAGTCTTATAGCCGGTTCCATTACAATTTCAAGAGGAAGGGTGCCATACCGTTCCAATGCGCTGATCATGCCATCTACTGTACCGGGCACACCGGCTGCCAAAGGCCCTATTTTACTCTTTTCGGATTGATACTCCCCATCCTCATCCAGGTACATGTTTCGGGTTGCCGCATTGGGAGCTTTCTCCCTGAAATCGAGTGTTGTTACGTTTCCATCAGCCAAACGGATCACCATAAAACCGCCTCCCCCGATATTACCCGCCCGGGGCAGTGTAACAGCCAGTACAAACTGAACAGCAACCGCTGCGTCAATCGCGTTGCCACCCTGTTTTAAAATTTCAAGGCCGGCAGCCGACGCATGTTCATCTGCAGAAGAGATCACACCATTTTCATAGGTTTTTAAAAGGCCGGTTTGTGCCTGAAGAGCTGTTTGTATAGATGTTGCAGAGAGGATGAGCAGGAATAACGCTTTGAAAACGATATGCATAAGTAATATAGAGCTATTTTTTTGAGTTAGGCTCGAGGATGAAACTCTTTATGGATTTGATGTAGCAGTGAACGGTCAACATGGGTGTATATTTCAGTAGTTAAAATAGAACTGTGGCCAAGCATCTCCTGAACAGCCCGTAAGTCGGCTCCTCCTTCGAGGAGATGCGTTGCAAAAGAGTGCCTGAAAATATGGGGAGATACATTTTTTTTGATATCCGCTTTCATGGCATATTTGTTGACAATATTCCAAACGCTCATGCGGGTTAACGGGCCGCCTCGTTGATTCAAAAAAAGCCGGTTCTTTGTTTTTCCCGGGTTTTTGGGTTTGATAAATACTTTTCGGGCAGTTTCGATGTAGTGTTCAATAGCCTGTTGGGCAATTTCACCAACCGGTACCAGCCGCTCTTTATTTCCTTTCCCGATTACCCGAATAAATCCAATTTCAAAGAACAGGCGATCCATCTCCAGGTCGGTCAGTTCACTAACGCGCATGCCGCTTGCATAAAGTGTTTCGAGAATTGCAGCATCGCGTATTCCGGCATGGGTGGTTCGGTCGGCTTCATTTATAATCCGCTCTACTTCCACAGCATCGAGCACCTCCGGCAGTTTCCGGGCTTTTTTAGGCAGCTCAATCAATTCAGCCGGATTGGCTTCTGCAAACTGTTCAACAACCGCAAATTCATGGAAGCTGCGAATGCTGGAGATATTTCTTGCGATGGTACTTACAGACAAACCCAACTCGGTGAGCTCCCCAAGGTATGTTTCGATGTGCTGCAGAGTGATTCCGCCAAGATTCATGATTTTCAGATCATGACTCACAAAATGCAGATATCGCTTCAGGTCGTTTTCGTATGAATCGGATGAATTTTGGGCCAGACCTTTTTCAATTTTTACAAACTGCAAATACTGCTTTAATTGTAAATCAAATGATCCCATTACAGAGATTTTCCTTTCTCTATAGCTTTTTCAACATTTTCATCAATCTTTTTTGAATCCTCTTTCTCTTTCTGCTTCTTTTTCTTCTCTGCTTCTTTTTTGTCTTCGGGATATTCAATCCTGCTGTGGTATACCCCAACAAGGATATTCAAAAAAGTATCCTTTATGATTTGTATCTGCCTGAAGGTTAATGGGCAATTACTGAGCTGGCCATCGTGAATATGATCTTCCACCATTCGGTTAATCAAACTTTCCAGTTTATTGTAATTGGGATCTTTCATGGCCCTGGATGCCGCTTCAACACCATCAGCCAATAACAGAATACCCTGTTCTTTGGTAAACGGAATAGGCCCGTCGTACCGGAAATCTTTTTGTGCGATATCATCATCGTCTTCGGCCTGATCTTTTGCCCGACCGTAAAAATACTTTATAAGTGATGTACCATGATGCGTCTGAATGAAATCGATGATAACCTGCGGCAGATTTGACTCTTTTGCTTTTTTAACACCGTCTGAAACGTGAGCTTTAATAACGAGCGCACTCATTCTGGGTTTCAGTTTGTCGTGGTCATTTCCGGCGGCCTGGTTTTCAATAAAATAGGCCGGTTTCTCCATCTTGCCAATATCGTGATACATGGCGCCTACGCGGCAGAGAAGTGCATTTGCCCCAATCTCTGAAGCGGCAGACTCTGCAAGATTGGCCACCTGCAAACTATGATGAAATGTACCGGGGGCTCTGTTCATCAGCTCTTTCATAAGAGGCAGATTGGTATCGCCCAGTTCGAGTAGGGTAAAATCCGTTGTGATTTTGAACATCTTCTCAAACAACAAAATGAGGGGGTAAGTAAACAGGATAAACACGGAGTTAATAGCTATGAAGATGACATCTTCCAATAGACGTTCCCAGCCGCTGAACCGTGAAAGTGCAAATCCTGAAATAACTAATAAATACGTTATAAAAACCACACCGGGAGTGGTAAAGAAGAATTGAGATCGCTTTTTGATGTCTCTTACCGAGAACACGCCCAGCGTACAGGCGGCAATGGTTGCCACCAGGTATTCGAAACTGTTGTCGTGGATAACTCCGGTTATGATACCCAGCGTTACGGTTGCCATTAAACCAACTCTTGAATCAAAAATAATGGTGAGAATAATTGGAGCAACGGCTATGGGTATAATGTAACTGTTAACGTTCTCTATCGGATATATCAATGCACTGGCAAGAGTTATAATGCCCATTGCAAGAAATACCAGCAAAAACATGGATGGTTTTTGAAAGATCGACTTTCTATACAGGTATATATAGATCAGAAAGAGAAATGAGGCAATGATAATCACGGTGGCTTCGCCCGCGTAACGCAGCCATTTCTCCACCTCAGATGCCGTTGCAGCACGGGCCTCTGCAAGACTTCGAAGCTTGTTAGCCCTTTCGGCGGTTACAATATCACCCCGCCTGATAATAATTTCTCCCTGCTCAACAGCACCTTTGGTTTCAGAAATTTCGGCCAGGTTTTCCTGCAGAATAGCTTCGGTATCCGATTCGCTGTACTCCCAGGTGGGTTGAATAATCTGATCAAAAAGCTGAACTGCAGCGCGAAGCGCATTTGCTGAAAAGTCTCTGGAGAGCAGCAGATTGGCATACTCTCTGGCCTCCGAAACATCGCGCGTATTTGCCAGGTTGATGGTGCGCTCGGTTCGCTGGCGAAGGTTCCGGATCGTTATTTCATCGCGATTGAGCCCCTCTTTGGTTCGGTCTATGATGCCATCCGAAAGTAGCTCATTAATAACGCTCTGAAGCCGGTTACGGATTTGAACGGTTAACAGTCGCTGCTCAGGAAGATTATTGAGCTGAACGTTGGCATAGTTTTCAAGAAGCACCCTCCATGAGCTGTCATCAAGCTGTACATTGGAGAAGTTTCGTTCTTGTTGATGACGAACACTGTCGTTTGCGGCTGAAACCTGGTCATCCATTTTTGCCCGCTGCCACTGCAGATAGCTGTCAAGTACAGGTTGTAGGCTTCGGTAAACCGAGTCCATTCGAGCTTCAATCAGAAGGGGTGCATTATGATTTACATGGAAAACCGGAGGTGTATTGCGAATAATGGTTTCCCGTTCCTCTTGTAGTTCATCAGCTGTCTTTTTCAGCGAAAAAGTGAATGGTGCTGTCAAATCGTCTGCTCTCCAGGGTTCGCCTATAGTGTAGCTTGCCACGGGCTGGAAGGTAGTTTGCGGAAGTGTTACAAGAATAGCACCTAAGAAAATGATAAAAATAACTACTCGAAGATAGCTGTTTTTCTTCGCTTTATCTTCTAATTGTTTCTTTTTCTTCTTCTTACCAATGTTAGGAGCGCCCTCAGGCTTTTTTGCCCCAAGACCCAATTTTTTGAGAATACTCATAATAAAATTTTAGTGCACATTGATAGTGGTACATGTTAATAAGAAACAGCTCAAAAGTATAACTGAGTCTTATAAATTGAAAAAATGTGATGACAGTGGTTGGTATTATGGTTTATTGATCGCTTATCATGGCCAGAAAGTCATCTTCATTCAAAACGGATATATCGTGTTTTTTAGCCTTTTCAAGCTTACTGCCGGCATTTTCGCCCGCAAGAACGTAATCCGTATTTTTGCTTACAGAAGAAGTTGTTGTTCCGCCATGTTTTTCTATCAATTCAGCAGCTTCTTTTCGGGTTAATGTGGGCAGTGTACCCGTGAGTACGATTTTTTTTCCTTCCAGCACGGAAGATATCATTTCTTCCTCTTCTTTTTCAAAAGCGAGGCCACTCTCTTTAAGCGACTTCAATACGTTCTGATGTTTCTCATTTCTGAAAAATTCGTAGACAGATTCTGCGATTTTAGGCCCAATAGAGTCTATAGTAGTCATTGTTTCAATGTCTGCATCCATAATATCATCTATCGATTTAAAATGCCGGGCGAGATCCTTTGCCACAGTTTTACCTACAAAACGGATACCGAGAGCGTATATGATACGTTCAAGAGGCTGCTCTTTGCTTTTGGCAATGGCATCAATAAGGTTTTGTGCGCTTTTTTCAGCCATCCGTTCCAGGGGAACCAGGTCGCTCTTCTTCAGTGTATAGAGATCGGCAAAATTTGAAATCAGGTTTGCATCAATCAGCTGTTCTACTACGGCTTCACCCAGCCCGTCGATATCCATGGCATCGCGGGAAGCAAAATGTTTAATGCGTTCAAGAACCTGCGGCGGACAGGTTGGGTTTATGCATCTCCAGGCAACTTCTCCCTCAAATTTCACAAGTTTTTCACTGCAGGCCGGGCAGTTTTCGGGCATTTGAAAAACCGGGCTTCTGTCTTTACGGTCGGGATTTACCACGCTGATTACCTGGGGAATAATTTCGCCGGCTTTTTCAACAACCACGGTATCGCCGGGACGGATATCTTTTCGCAGAATTTCATCCTCATTATGCAATGAAGCGCGCTTAACGGTTGTGCCGGCAAGCTGAACCGGTTTCAGTTCGGCAACCGGTGTGATTTTGCCAAGACGCCCCACCTGCAGAGTGATCGATTCGAGCACCGTTGGGGCTTGTTCTGCTTCAAACTTGTAGGAGATAGCCCATCGGGGCGCTTTAGATGTATTTCCAAGCTCTTCTCGATACATCTCTTCATTCACCTTAATCACCACACCATCAATCTCATAGGGGAGTTCAGGGCGAATAGAGTTCCACTCATTAATGATATCCAGCACCTGATCTATCGACTTGCACACTTCAAAATAACCGGGTACCGGAAGCCCCATTTTCTTCATCAAATCCATTTTTGAGGATTGAGTCTGATCCCGGCTGCCGGTTTCTAGAAGCAGGTCGAATGCAATAAACTTAATGGGACGCCGGGCCACTTCGCGGGGGTCCTGCATTTTTAAAGAGCCGGCCGTGGAATTCCTGGGATTTGCAAAAGGTGTTAGCCCCTGTTCCTCCCTGAACTCATTCAGCCGCACAAACGCCTCTTTCTCCATATAAGCCTCGCCTCTTACTTCCACTACGGAGGGAGCTTCATGCAGCGTAAGCGGGATAACGGAGATGGTTTTAATATTTGAAGTAATGTCGTCACCTCTCTCCCCATCACCCCTGGTGGCCCCTAATATGAGCTTGCCGTTCTCATAGCGTAGCCTGATGGATGCCCCGTCAAATTTCATTTCAACGGCATAGCTGTAATTGACTTCTCCAAGGCGGTCTTTAACCCGCCGGTCGAAATCGCGCAGTTCATCCGCATTGTAGGTGTTATCGAGGCTCAGCAGAGGCTGAGGATGTGCCACATTCGGAAAGGAGCTGCTGGGCTCGCCACCGACTCTTTTGGTTGGCGAATCTTCAGTGGCCAGTCTGAACTCCTTTTCCAGTTTGTTCAGCTCGGCAAGAGCCAGATCATACTCTTTGTCGCTGATGAAGGGTTGAGCCTCCTGGTAGTATGCCCGGTTCGCCCTGTTAAGCAGATTGCGCAGCTCCTCCACGCGTTTTTCAGCCTGGTTACGGTCCATTTGAGTCGTTAGTTGCTTTTAAAATGATGGCCTGTTTGCAACCGAATCGGGTTCGGAAACATTCGGCGGCAGTTCAAATGGCACCTGTGTTGCCCACCGGGGGTCTGCTTCGAAAATATCACGGGTNATTTCAACAGCGCTTTCTTCAGCATTAAAATACTCCTGCCGGAAATTTTGTATCAAATGGCCATTCATAAAAAGAAGCATGTTATTGTACTGCCCGCGGACCCGGATCGTATCCCTGAACTCAAAATTGAGTGCTAAGCCCCGTTCCATCCAGTATGGATCTATTCTGGGTTTGAGATCACTCCATACGCGAACGGGATCAAGGCGTTCATTTGCGGCATACACTGTTAGGTAGAGTGTACCGTCAAGCACTGCCGGTTCTTCAGTTTCAGCAGGCTCTGTAATGTCCAAAGTCAGATCGTTGCCATTTGTTGGTGCGGGTATTGCTTGCTCAGTTGGTGAGGTTTGCCCGGCAGGGTCAATATCTGCCTGGAATACATCGTTTCGAACGAAGTAATAAATCGAAACAAAAAGCACCAATAAAATAACGATAGAGCCGATTACCCAAACCGGAGTTTTCTGCCTGTTGGTAACAAGTTTCCTGCCCGTATCAGCCCAGTTTATACTTCTGACACCCGGAGGAGGGGCCGGTTTGAATTGCACCTCGTCTTTTTTTTCTGTGTGCGATTCCTCTTCAGAATCATCGTCATCGGAAAAATCAGCGACAAAACGGGTGGATGCTTTTACCTCCTGTTCAGTGTCTTTTTTCTCCTCATTTGATTCTGATTTCGCTGATTGCTCTTCCGGTTTGGCCTCTTTATCGTCGGTTGTTTTACTTTTTTGTCCTTTATTTAATTCCGGAAAGGCAGTTAACAGAAGGTTATCGTACATATTGGCTTGCTGCAGATCAAGAGAATCCAGCAGTAGCTGTTCGTCAAGCTTTAAGAATCTTCCGTAGGTACGCACAAAACTTCGTACATAGGTCTTTATTTCGTCTGTTTGTTCAAAAATAGCTCCACTTTCAATAGACTTGAGCGTATTCAGTGGAATCTTCGTGGCGCTATGGATGTCCTCTATACTGTACCCGAGATGGGCGCGGATAATGGCCAGGTCTTTCCCTAATGAAGGCATAAATATGATAATTATGGTTTGGTAAAAATAGCTAAGTATAATATAACGTATTAAGACGCTGAATATCTTACAGAAGTTTATTTTTAGCAAAGCCCGGCTGTATCCGGTACTAAAAAATGGTTTCCAACAGTTCCCGATTCAGGGTTTTGACTATATCAGGGTTAACAGGCCCGAATATACATTATTATTTTGAGTTCGAGATATGATCACTGAGTCTGGTAATGGAAAAGTCCTATTTAGGGGAAATTACAGGTTACATGTTAACTAAAAGTGTCAACCA
>SL_8KL_010_SEDDRAFT_10000412_pt1 | contig 37238 bp, 31 predicted proteins | sample SodLakKL_010_SED_4_FD_11160 | JGI IMG/M metagenome (IMG submission 11160)
CACCTATACCTATTTTGGTATTTAGTATTTTTCCCTTTACAGACCGATTCATCACCCACCTAATCTACGATTAGGAAGGTGTCTTCTCGGTCACTTAGATAAAAAATAAGGCCTTGTAAGAAGTAGTTTTACATAAGCATATTAGATAAAAGATGAAACTTACATTTAAAAATGGAACTATACTAATAGATGGAGAATATTCAGTTCCGCACACTCAGTGGGATGGAAGGGTTGACGACCAGCGGTGCCTTGCACATAGGTATAAAGATATATCTAAGTACCTTAAAAATTCGGAGATACCTTATAAAGACGAGGTTCTTGACCTTGTACCATGTCCTGAACTTGAGTGCGATGTAGAGCTTAGGAGCTATCAAAAAAAGGCACTAGAGAGGTGGATGCAGGAAAAGAGAGGGGTCCTTGTACTACCCACCGGATCGGGTAAAACATACATTGCAATGAAGGCTGTAGAGGTTGCAAATTCACCTGCTTTTATTGTGGTCCCAACTCTTGATTTAATTGATCAGTGGAAAAAAGAGCTAAAAGATTTTTTTAATATTGATATAGGAGAGATAAGTGGAAGAGAGAAGAATATAAAACCAATAACTGTTTCTACATACGACTCCGCTTATAACCATGCAGAAAAGCTCGGAAATAAATTCAAAATGATCGTCTTTGATGAAGTACATCATTTACCATCTGAAGGTTACAGACATATAGCTGAGTTTTTCGCCTCCCCTTTCAGGTTAGGTCTTACTGCAACTTATGAAAGAGAGGACGGTTTACATGAAAGGCTTCCTGAACTTATGGGTGGGAAAGTCTATGAGATTGGTATTGACGACTTGGCAGGTAGCCATCTATCCAAATATTCTATTGAGAGGATATCTGTAGATATGAAGCCCAAAGAAAAAGAGAAATACGGTGAATGCATGAAAAAGTTTAAAAATTATTTGGTTTCACGAAATATAAAAATGACTGGCCCCGACGACTTTCGAAAAGTCGTGTTAAGGAGTGGAAATGACCCTGAAGCATGGAAGGCAGTAAGAGCTAGGAATAAAGCAAGGAAAATAGCTTATAATTCAGAATCAAAAATAGATGAGGTTTCTAATCTTTTAGATAGGCACAAATATAGCAGAATCATTCTTTTTACGAGATATAATGAAGTTGTCTATAAAATATCAAAGAAATTTCTTATCCCAGCTATAACACATAAGACCCCTAATAAAGAGAGGAGAGAAATATTAGAAAGATTCAAATCTGGGATATATACAGCCATAGCTAGCTCACAAGTACTTGATGAAGGTATAGATGTGCCAGATGCAGATACAGGTATAATAATAAGTGGTACAGGCAGTAACAGAGAATATACTCAACGATTAGGTAGGTTATTAAGACCCTCAGATAAGGAAGCAAAGCTGTATGAAATTGTTTCGAGTGGGACTTCAGAAATGCAAACTTCGTATCGTAGGAGAGGTTGAGGAAATTGCTGACAAAAGATCTACTTGATGTTAAAAAACGTAGACCAAATATAAAGCCAAATTATCGAAATCCTAACAAATATAAGGATGTTTCAAGAAAAGTATTAAATTCTTTTGTTGAGGGAAGAAGTAGGGGCGAGATATATAGTAAAATAGAATCACTTGAAAACCACGATAACTTCAGACTTGTTCGAGGACTAAAGAAGATTATCGAGAGGGATTCAGATTTCGGGAAGAGTTTTACTGTTAATCCTGAAAAAGTTAGGAAAATATTATATCAAAAAGGGTTCGTCACATCTGATGAAGAGAGGATGGAAAAATTAAAAGAGGTTTCGTCAAATTTAGGTGTGAGTGTTGAATCCCTAGAAGAAGATTTTTGGGCAGATAGAGAAATAAATGAGGTTCTTAAAAATTCATATGATGTAGCTCCAAAAGAGGTTTTAAAACAATACAATCTATCCCTTACACAAACGCTTCTTTTTGACGCTGTCAAGCTTTCGATTAATGTGAGCGGGAACTACAAAGAAATTTTTAGAGCCATAAAGTATTACGGCTTAATGTACGAAGTTGATGAAGAGTTAAATATCAAAATTACAGGTCCAGCTTCCATAATCAAAAAGACCAGAAAGTATGGCACATCATTTGCAAAACTCCTCCCATACATTATGGCATCAGAAGAGTGGAAGATAAACGCAGACATAGAAACCGAAGTTTCGGGTGAGAAAAGAATTTATAATTTTGAGCTTAATTCGAATTCAATCAGTAAAGGTTTATTTCCTGATCTTAAAACTAGTAGTCCAGACTATGATAGCGAGGTAGAAAGGAGGTTTGCATCTAGACTTTCGGCAGTTAAAGAAAACTGGGAAATACTGAGAGAGCCGACAATACTAAAGTCAGGTAATTCAGTTATGATACCTGATTTTTGCATAAAAAGGCTGGACAGGGCAATTTATCTTGAAATTGTAGGATTCTGGACCCCTGAATATCTAAAAAATAAATGTGAAAAAATACGTAAAATCGGGGATGAAAAAACATTAATTGTAGCTGTGGATGCATCTCTTGGGTGTGGTAAAGAAGATTTCGAAGGTGTAGAAGAAGTGATATTCTACGATAAGGAGATGCCTCTAAAACCACTGGTAAAAAGAATGGAATCTATCGAAAAAGATGCAATTGAGGAAAGAGCAGAATCGATCGGGGACGGGATTTTAGACCTGCCAACCGAATCTATATTTTCTCTAGAAAAAATAAGTAAAGAGGTAAATACAGATGTGGAGGTTATTGCTGAAAAACTTAAAAAAGAGTCTAGCGGGTTAATTCTACCTGAGTCAGGGATGTTTATTCCTGAAAAAAAGGCCAAAAAAATTAGAGAAGAAATAATGGAGTTGGAAGATGCGTCTCTAGGAGAGGTTGAGAAGGTACTTAAAAAATATAAAGTTTCTGAAGAAATACTAGACAAAATCGGATTCGATGTTATATGGAAATCATTTAAGAGAGAAAATGTGGAGGTTGTCCCTAAACCTAAAAATAAATGAATTTAGAAAACAAATAATTGCAATCATAAGAACTACTTTGTAAATCCATCAAATTTGGTGGATAGGTTTATGTACTACTTGCTAGAATAACAATTCTTGATTAGCCTGTTGACTAGTTATAATATACTAAAATATTAAAAATTTTAAGATAGGCCTATATAAAAAAATTATTAAAGAATAATTTGTTAAATCAAATCTAGTAATATTTAGATTGTTTAAATAAAGAGATTCGAGATAAATATAAAAAGCCGTATACAAAGATTTAGATATTGTTAATATTAAGACATGCTTTAAATTATCCTATAATAAATGTGGATTAAATAATTCACATATTCATTTCGTATTTGTAAGATAACCAAGCAATAGAGATGATCAATATATGAAATACTTGTTTGTAACGGGGGGAGTGATGAGCGGACTTGGAAAAGGTATAACAGCAGCATCAATAGGTAGGCTTCTCAAATCACAAGGTTTTGAGGTTACTGCTATCAAAATAGATCCATATTTAAACGTAGATGCAGGAACGATGAGCCCATTTCAGCATGGCGAAGTATATGTTTTAAAAGATGGAGGAGAAGTCGATTTAGATTTGGGTAATTATGAGCGTTTTCTGGATGTTGAACTAACTAGCAACCATAATATAACTACAGGAAAAATTTACAATTCAGTGATAAAAAAAGAGAGAGCTGGAAAATACCTAGGTCGTACAGTTCAAATAATTCCGCATATAACCGATGAGATAAAGAAAAAAATTAGAGGAGTTTCAGAAAAAAGTAAGGCAGATATTTGCATCATAGAAATTGGAGGGACGGTCGGAGACATAGAGGGTATGCCTTTCCTTGAGGCAATAAGACAACTTATAAATGAAGAGGGTGAAGAAAATGCAACCCTTATTCATGTTACTCTTGTCCCTATTTTAGATGTTGTTGGCGAACAAAAAACGAAGCCTACCCAACACAGCGTCAAAGAGCTACGAGAACTCGGACTCCATCCAGACATTATAGTTGGTCGATGTAAGGAAGCCCTAAATGAAAAAACTAGATCTAAAATTTCTTTATTTTGTGATATACCTAAAAATGCAGTAATATCTGCCCACGATGCTAACGATATATATGAAGTACCACTAATACTCAAAAAAGAAGAAATCACCGAAATTATATTTGACCATCTAGACCTCAATCCAGACGGGGAGAACTTAAGCAGATGGAAAGATCATGTGGAAAGTATACTTAGTTCGGAAGAAAAGATAAAGGTTGCACTTGTAGGTAAGTATACAGATTTGGAAGACTCATATATGAGCGTGATAGAAGCACTAAAACATGCCACGTCAAGTCAAAATGCAGGCTTTGAGATATTATGGATAGATTCAGAAAAACTCGAAAGTTGTTACTCGAATTCAAAACTCAAAGAGGCCGATGGAATACTTGTTCCGGGTGGATTTGGGGACAGAGGAGTAAAAGGAAAAATCGAGGCGATAAAATATGCCAGGGAAGAAGATAAGCCCTTTTTAGGACTCTGTTTTGGATTTCAATTAGCAGTAATAGAGTTTGCAAGAAACGTCCTTGGGCTGGAAGGTGCAAATAGCACCGAAGTAAGAGATTCACCTGAAAATCCTGTTATTGGTCTTCTCCCAGAACAGAAAAATATGGAGAAAAAGGGTGGAACTATGAGACTCGGTAACCAGCTAACTATACTCAAAGAAGGCACAAAAATATACAACCTGTATGGGAAGAGAGATATAAAAGAGAGGCACAGACATAGATACGAGGTTAACCCTTCATACGTGGATCAGTTCGAAGAGAGGGGATTGGTTTTCACCGGTAAAGATGAAAGTGGTAGGAGAAAAGAAGTATTGGAGCTGGAAAATCACAAATTCTTCATCGGAACACAATACCATCCAGAATTTAAATCTAGGCTTGAGAAGCCCTCGCCTCCATTTGTTGGATTTGTCGAGTCCATGCTTGAATCCAAAAACACGTGTTAAATACACTCTATACAATTGCAAAAACTCCTATAATCAAAATCATTCAAGATGTATATAGGATGTTGAAAAGAGTAGTAGTAATTAACTCAAGATATAATATATAGAAATTAATTTTGGTGTTTAGATGGTTGATTCTAAAAGGTTTGTAAATAAGAGTATAGAAAAAATAAGAGATGAGGTAGATGGTAAAGCAATGATTGCTCTTTCTGGAGGCGTTGACAGTTCTGTGTGTGTCGAATTATGCTTCAGAGCTATAGGAGATTTATTACATCCAGTATTCATAGACACGGGCTTAATGCGCGAAGGAGAAGTCAAACAAATAAAAAAGACATTTGAACACACAAACCTAAAAGTTTATGATAGGTCTGAAAGATTTTTAGACGCACTATCTGGTGTAACAGATCCAGAAGAAAAGAGGATCGTTATAGGGGAACTTTTTATTAGGGTATTTGAGGAAATTGCTAAAGAAGAAGATTTTGACTATTTAATCCAAGGTACCATAAAGTCAGACTTGGTTGAAAGTGAAGATGGGGTTAAAAGCCATCACAATGTAGGTGGGCTACCCGATAAAATCGATTTTAAGGGCATCATAGAGCCGGTTAAAGAACTATACAAAAGCGAAGTTAGAGAAGTTGGGCGAGAGCTTGAGTTACCTGAAAAAATTTGCAACAGGATGCCTTTTCCAGGTCCTGGCCTATCTATAAGAGTTCTGGGCGATGTAACAAGAAATAAGCTTTCTGTAGTGAGAAAAGCGAATGCAATAATTGAAGAAGAACTTATGGACCTTGACCCATGGCAGGCTTTTGGTTCTTTGTTAGGTAAAGGAACCGGGATAAAAAACGATGAGCGTGTTTATGGGTGGGTAATATCAATTAGAGCAGTTAAGTCAAAAGATGCTATGAAGGCCGAGGCAATGGAGATTCCTTGGGATAAACTAAAAAATACTGGAAAAAAGATTGTAGACGAGGTGAACGAGGTTTCTCGGGTTGTTTATGATGTAACAGACAAACCTCCTGCAACAATTGAGTATGAATAGTAATATGATTTTATAAAAAATTCCAAATTAAGAGAAGGAAAAAAACTTGCTAAAATAAAAACAGAAGGATGGAAAGATGAAGATGAATGAAGATACGAATGAAGAAAATCTTATTGGAGTGTATTCAAGATTGCCCGTAACACCTGTCAGTGGTGATGGAGTTAAAATAGAAGATGCAGAGGGGAAAGGTTTTCTTGATTTTGTAGCTGGTATTGCCGTAAATTCGGTGGGTCATTGCCATCCAAAAGTTGTTGAAGCGATAAAAAAACAATCTGAAAAACTGATACACTGCTCAAACCTATATCATATTCCAAGCCAAGCTAAGTTAGCAAAAAAAATATCTGAAATTTCGTTTGCCGATAAGCTATTTTTCTGTAACTCGGGTACAGAGGCAATGGAAGCTGCAATAAAGCTAGCAAGAAGGGCTTCTGATGGTCACGAAATATTGGCTGCAGAGGGTTCTTTTCATGGACGGACGATTGGTTCTTTGAGTGCCACTTGGAAAGAAAAATACAAAAAGCCTTTTAAACCTTTAGTTCCAGGATTTTCGTTCGTAAAATATGGCGATGTTAAATCACTTGAAGAAAAAATTTCTGAGGATACAGCGGCAGTAATTTTAGAGCCGGTTCAGGGGGAAGGTGGAGTAAATATACCTCCTGAAGGATACCTTGATGAGGTACGAGAGATATGTGACGAGAACTCAACATTATTGGTTTTTGATGAAGTTCAAACCGGTTTTGGTCGAACCGGGAAAATGTTTGGATATCAGCATTCTAATATAGAGCCTGACATAATGGGAATGGCTAAATCACTGGGTGGAGGGTTTCCTATAGGTGCAATGGGTGCAAGCAAAAAAGTTGCGGAAAAGCTCGAGGGTAGCGATCATGCCTCTACATTTGGAGGGAATCCTTTAGCATGTGAGGCTGCTCTTGCTAGTATAGAAGTAATCGAGGAGGAAAAACTTGTTAGTAGGTCAAGAGAGATGGGGATTTACTTTAGAGATAGACTAAAAGAGATTGACAAGGATTGGATAAAAGACGTCAGAGGTTTAGGACTTCTGATAGCACTTGAAACTGAAGGTAAAGCTGCAGATATACTTAAAAGAGGGTTAAACGAGGGTATACTCTTAAACAAACTAGGTGATGATACTTTAAGATTCGTACCTCCTTTAACTGTAAAAAAGAGCCAAATAGACAGGGTGGTTTCCATAATTGAGTGAAAGAACAGAAATAAATCAAATGCTAAAAAAAGGAATAGAAAACATCAAAGAGTATGTAAGAGGCAAGACCATAGATGAGATAGCCAAAGAATATTCACTAGATCCGAGTGAGATTGTTTCCCTAGCTTCTAACGAAAACCCATTTGGGCCTCCTCCCTCTGCTATAGAGAGTATAAAAAAATATGCAGGCAAGGTAAACAGATATCCGTCACCTGAAGATATAAAAAACACAACAGAAGCAATATCTACATACACAGGTATCAAAGAATCCAATATAGTCCTTGGAAATGGTTCCGATGAGATAATTGAGACGGCAATGAAGGTATTCATAGATAAGGGAGATGAGGTTTTAATTCCTACCCCTTCCTTCTCTTACTATGAGGTGGTTTCGAGGATTTTTAATGCAAAACCTATAAAAGTTCCTAGAGATCCACAATTCGATCTCAATCTTGGTAGAATTCTAAAAAAGACAAGAGATAGAACAAAGATTATCTTCATTTGTTCTCCAAACAATCCTACAGGAAATACCGTCCATAAAAAAGAGCTAGAAAGGCTTCTAAAAACGGGAAAAATAATAATACTCGATGAAGCTTACGTCGAGTTTAGCAAAGCATCTTACATCGACCTTATAAACAAATGGGACAACCTCATAGTGCTAAGAACATTCTCAAAGGCCTTTGGCATGGCTGGACTTAGAATTGGTTATGGAGCAATGACAGGGGACCTCTCAAAGAGGTTTGAAGGTGTGTCTCCACCATTTTCCATTGCTTCTCCTGCTTTAAAAGGGGCAGCTGCTGCACTAGAATGCCGGGAGTTTATTGATAAGACGATAAATAAAATAAAAAAAGAAAGGGAGAGGCTGAAGAAAGAAATACCCTTCAAAACATATCCTTCTGAAGGTAATTTTCTTTTCGTAGATGTTAACCCTCTTTCAGCCACATATATCTGTGAAAAGTTGATGGAAAAAGGTGTAATTGTCAGAGATTGTTCTCCAATGGTTGGGGAGGATAGCAACTTTATACGCGTAACTGTAGGTAAAAAAGAAGAAAATAACAAACTCCTAAAAGCGATGAACTCTATATGAGGATAGCAATAACTGGAACGCCGGGCGTTGGTAAAACCACTGTAACGAAAAAGTTGGAAAGTAAGTATAAAGTATTCCATCTTAATGAGATGGTTGATGAGAAGGATTTATCGAAGGGGTTTGACGAAAAAAGGGATGCAAATATAGTAAATATTGGAAAGCTTGAAAAAGTTTTACCTAGGAAAGGGATTCTAGAGTCCCATTTTTCACATCAATTGTCTGTAGATAGAATAATAATACTAAGATGTAATCCTTCCGAGCTTGGAAGAAGATTAAGGCATAGGTATGAAGGTTCGGACATAGGAGCAGAAGAATTAGAAAAAAAAGTTTTTGAAAATATGGAAGCAGAGGCACTAGATGTAATATTGATAGAATCCCTCCAATCAGTAGAGCGAGAGAAGGTTGATGAAATAGATACAACGGATGTTGATCCAGAAAAGGTTGCGAGGATGATAGAAATGGCAATTGAGGGAGAAAAAAGATTTGAACCTGGGAAGATAGATTGGAGTTCTTGGATTGAGGAGGTATAAAAATCTTAAACCGGTTTAGACCCCATGCTAAAGTACTCTTAAATCCAATAACAGATTTTCTAGTCAAAAAAGACGTTGATCCAAATCACTTGTCAGTTTTATCTCTATTTTTTGCAATTCTATCTTTTGTCTTTTACTTTTTTGGAGAACTATTTCTCGCTGGATCCTCAATCATCATAAATTCGTTGCTAGATGCACTAGATGGAGAAGTTGCAAGGAAAAAAAGAGTTGATAATCTAAAAGGAGACTTTGTAGACCACATCATAGATAGGTACGCAGATGTTTTCATAATATTTGGAGTTGCTATTTCCCCTCATGCACCTACATCTCTCGGAGCTCTCGCAATAGCAGGGGTCCTACTGACAAGCTACCTTGGGACCCAAGCTCAAGCCTTAGGTGTAGGGAGAGTTTATTCGGGTATACTTGGTAGGGCAAATCGATTAATTTTAATAATTGTTTTTACCTTCGCAACCACAATATACAAAGATCCAGTAGTTTGGGATCTTACATTTTTAGGATTTCTTTTGGTGATGCTTGCAACTCTAGGGTTTGCAACCTCTATCCAAAGGTCAATACAGGTTTGGAGGGCCCTCAAGCATGAATGATGTTCCTCTCCTTACTAAAGTAACTCTCCTTACTAAAGTAAGGTTCTTAGGTCTGTATTTTAGATTTAATTTTGTTAACTGTTCTCCGGCCGTTCGCCAAGCGTAACATCAACTTCAGCAAATTCACCATCTCTTATTATTGTCAAAGTTACACTCTCTCCTGGGCCATATTTACAAACTTCTGTGATCAAGCCATCAACAGAAGTTACATTTACTCCGTCAACTTTTGTGATTATATCTCCGCCTACCCAGTATTCGATACCTTCTATTGTAATCCTTTCTGATCCTTGCAGTTCTGCTTCATGTGCCGGGCTATTTTCTTGTACATTGATAATCATGGGTCTTCTTGTTACTTCTATATCGAGCCCCATATATTCTGCTGCTTCAGGCGCAACTGTAGAAACCTCAACACCAAGCCATGGAGGAGTGTACTTTCCTTCCTCTATAATAGACTCCGCTACTCTTTCAGCTTGGTTAGAAGAAATAGCCAATCCTATATGTTCGGCCCTTTTAGCTCTAACCACACCAATGACCTCTCCTTCTATACTTAAAAGAGGTCCTCCAGAGTTTCCAGGATTGACACCTGAATCTGACTGGATTACATCAGGTATAGTATATCCTTCTTCAGTAGGCATTGTCCTACCAGTGCCACTAACTATGCCTTGCGTCATGCTTCCTTCGAGGCCAAAGGGATTCCCTATCGCTACAACCCAATCTCCGGTTTTTACCCTAGTTGAATTACCCATTGGGAGTGGATAAGGTTCAAAACCTTCCTCATCTGGGAAATTTTCAACTCTAATTACTGCAATATCAGAGTTGGCATCTTTTCCTACCAGTTCTGCCCTTCTTATTTCTCCGTTAGAGAATACAACATCAATTCTTGTAGCCCCATCTACTACATGCTCATTTGTTATTATATGGCCTGCTTCATCATATACAAATCCGGAACCCTGGCTTAATGGGCCCGGACCTTCTACCCCTCTATCAATATGTATAGCAACAACTGAGTCCGAAACTTCCTCGTAAAGCCTTGAATGAATTTCGTGCAAATCAGCTGTATCATTAATATGAATGTTCACCGTCTTACTGGGTAGTTGTTGGCCCGTATCATCGACCATTCCAGCAATATATACCGTGGATCCCCCTAATAATATCCCAAATAACAAAAAAACTACAGCAACTTTTAACCATTTCCGATTTTCTTTCTCACAGTAATCAGATAAGCATTTCATCTCTTCGTTAGTTGATTCTTTCATCTTTCTTACATAAAATAATAAGTTTAAATAATATTTAAATTTGTTTTTTCTTATTAAATAGCACAAAAAATCAAAATTCTAAAATCTAAAATAGCATTTTTCAGATTTTTACAATTTCAACATCTGAGTATCTATTTTGAGTGTACATATATGCACTAAGATTTAAATCAATTTCATCTTTTTCCTTCTCCATTTCAATGTTTTTATCCTTAGAAGCAGAAATAAGCCATACATGGTCAGGCCATCTTTTCATCCCTTTTTTATCTTTTTTGCTGGGGGCGCAATCACCAGAGAGATGTGAATGGTAAAATCCAATCACTTCAATACCATGCTTATTAGCTTTTTTATGTGCCTCGATAAAACTATCAGGATCCACTTCAAAAGATAGTGATGATTTTTCAATGTTGTCTGATCGTATGACTTCTACTGCTTTATATTCTGGATAGTTGTCTTCTCCCAAAATAATTCCACAGGCCTCATAATTATTATTTGTGGAGTGCTTCTTTACTTCTCTTAAAACACCTTTTTTGGTTTTGAGTCTGAAAACATACTTTTCAGAGTGTTTGTTGTTCATTCTATTTTACCTTGTTTTTATCGACCCAAATTCCAAAATGGGCTCGAATTGTCTTTTTTGTATTTTTAAAGGACCTGATATGACACTAATTCTCTACAGTACTTTGTTCATGATATCAAATGGTATTAGAGTGAATATGCTTTATACACTCTTGGTTATGTCATATTTCACATGTTACTTTAGCTATGTTTTAATCCCGTTATTTAGTATTTTTACTTGTTACCGGGCTTGTATCCTATTAATAGTAATAGGGAGTCTTACCTAACTAATAAGGTTATTTAAATTTTATTACATTACAACTTATTTGTATATCATAAGACACCTACATACAAGGTTCTACTAATGGAAACCATTTTAGATATAGAGGGAATGCATTGCGCAACCTGTGTCCAAAAAATCGAAGAAGCATTATCTGATTTAGATGGGGTTGAAGAAGTTAACGTAAATCTAGCATCTGAAAACGCACTAATATCGTATAATGAGGAAGATATTGATAAGGGTAACATTATAAGGGTAATAAAAAAACTTGGTTATTCAGTTTCTAGAACGGATCATAACGGCCAAGAAAGGGGCAACCTAGAAAAAATTAATTTTTCAATAGAGGGAATGCATTGCGCAACCTGTGTCCAAAAAATCGAAGAAGCATTATCTGATTTAGATTGGGTTGAAGAAGTTAACGTAAATCTAGCATCTGAAGATGGATATATTACCGTTGAACCAAATCAACTGTCTTCCCAAGATATTGAAAATGCTGTCAACAACTTAGGGTATGATATTGAATTCACAAACGGATATTCTCCCGAACATAAGAAAGATGAACTTAGAGCAAAGGAAAGAGTGCTGATAGCTTGGGCTTTTACAATCCCAATAATAATATGGATGATTCCAGAGATGTTCTTCGGGATAGCTTTTCCAACCCGCGGAATATACGATCTTGGGATGGTTGGGCTCTCTATGCCTATACTTTTCTATGCTGGTATTGAGACCTATAGTAGTGCATTAAAATCCATATTCGGTGGTACAGCTGATATGGATGTTTTAATATTTTTAGGATCATTTATAGCTTTTCTGACTGGTCCACTCCTACTTTTAGGTTTTCCTGTACTAAATTATGCACCTATTGGTGGGATGATAATGGCATTCCATCTTACTGGCCGGTACATAGAATCGAAGGCTAAAGGAAGGGCTTCAGAGGCGATAAAGAAGCTTATGGAGCTAGAAGCGAAAAATGCGAGAGTTGTTAGAGATGGTGAAGAAACTATTATACCAGTTAGTGAAATAAGTCCAGGAGATATACTTTTAATCCGTCCAGGAGAAAAGATTCCAACTGATGGCATCATTATAGAGGGGAGTAGTTCTATCGATGAATCCATGGCTACTGGGGAACCCATACCTATTTCAAAAGAAGTAGGAGATGAAGTAATAGGAGCAACTATAAATCAGGAGGGTTCTCTCAAAGTTAAGGCTACGAGAGTGGGTAGTGATACATTTTTAGCTCAAATTAAAGACATGATACAGAGAGCTCAATCAACAAAAGTTCCAATACAAGGCTTAGCTGATCGTGTTACCGCTTACTTTGTTCCGTCCGTACTCGCAATCTCCTTTATTACATTTTTGGCTTGGATTCTTTTTCCTAGAGAGATGAGTATGGTTGCCTCACTTTTTGAAGGGTATCTACCATGGGTCGACCTAAGCTTGTCTCCTCTTATGTTGGCTATAACAGCTGGCATATCTACTTTAGTAATAGCCTGCCCATGTGCTTTAGGTCTAGCAACACCTACAGCACTAATGGTAGCAGCTGGGAGAGGGGCTGAAAATGGTATATTAATTAGGGAAGGTGAATCAATACAAAGACTGAAAGACGCAAAATCTATACTATTCGATAAAACAGGTACACTTACAACCGGGGAGATGTCACTTACTGACATTGTATCCTTTAAAGATCGTTTTGATGATAAAGAGGTATTGAAAATAGCTGCTAGTATTGAAAAGTTTTCGGAGCATCCAATAGGTAATGCAATCGTAAATAAAGCCAAAGAAGAAAAAATTGAAACTCATGATGTTTCCTCATTTGAGGCCATAGGTGGTAGAGGTGTGTCTGGTATATTAAACGATGAACTGATTTTGATTGGAAACCAGACATTAATGAAAGAAAATAATGTAGATGTAAGGGCAGGAATAGATCGGCTTCAAAGCATTGAAAGAGAGGGCAAAACAGGAGTTTTTTTATCAATGGGTGGAGAGCTGATTGGTTGTCTAGCAGTTTCTGATACTCTAAAATCAGATTCGGTGGATGTAATAGAAAAACTTAAGGATGCCGGTTTCTCTGTCGGTATGATTACAGGAGATAACACTAGATCTGCGGAAGCCTTTGCAGAAAAATTAGGTATAGATTGGGTCCTTTCTAATGTTTTGCCTGAAGATAAAGTTGCAGAAATCAAAAAAGTTCAGCAAAAAACCAAAGATGGAGTTATAATGGTTGGTGACGGAATAAATGACGCCCCAGCGCTAACTCAATCAGATGTCGGTATTGCAATAGGAACAGGTACAGACATTGCTATTGAGTCCGGTGATTTAGTTATAGTAAAAGGAAGGTTGGGAGATGTATTGAAGTCTATAAACCTCTCCAAGAAGACATTCAATAGAATAAAACAAAATCTAATGTGGGCATTCGGGTACAATATAGTTATGATACCTGTTGCAATTATGGGCTTACTTCATCCTGTTTTTGCAGAGATTGCGATGGCAGCAAGTTCTGTATCAGTAGTACTAAATGCAAACAGGCTTAAAAAAGATAAAATATAAACCTTTATTCTACCGTTTTTTGAGTTTCGCTACCAAAAAAATTTTCAACTCATCTCTAATATTTTTGTTACAAGAATTAAAATCAAAATTTTTGGATCAAACCTTAGATGCTGACTCAACCATTCCTTCTAGTATCTTAGCTCCATCAGAACTTCCTAATATTTCTTCTGCTGCTCTTTCTGGATGTGGCATCATCCCAAGTACATTTCCTTTTCGATTTAAAACCGCTGCTATATCTCCTACCGAACCATTAGGATTAAATTCTGCGTTAGGTCTTCCTTCCTCATCAGTGTACCTGAGTGCCGCCCGACCACTATCCAATAATTTTCTTGTAGTAGACTCACTTGCATAATAATTTCCTTCTTTGTGTGCTATTGGCAAATCAATTTTTTCGCCTTCATCAAACTTCCTAGTGAATAAACTATTATTGCTCTCAACTTTGAGTTTAACATCCTTGCAAACAAACCTTGGATATTCATTAAGCATAAGGGCTCCAGGAAGTATGTTCAATTCAGTTAGAATTTGAAAACCATTACATATTCCGAGGACCGGCTTTCCTTTTTCTATTTCTTTAACAATTGACTTTGCCATTGGGGTTCGGGCAGCTATCGAGCCAGCCCTTAAGTAATCTCCATATGAAAAACCACCCGGGACCACAATACCATCATATTCATCTATATTGCTTTTTTTATACCAAACTATATCGGAGTTACAACCAATTACTTCTTCTAGAGCATAATGCGTATCATAATCGCAGTTAGACCCGGGAAATTGGATAACAGCTATCTTTGTCAATTTCTCACCTTCTCTCAAGTTCTATTTTATAATCATGAATAACTGGATTTGCCAAAAGTTTTTCACACATCTCCTCGACGTTTTTCCTTGCCTCATCAGGCGTAGGGGCATCAACCTCTATATAAATCTTTTTACCAATTCGAACATCTTCAACCCCTTCATAACCAAGAAGATTGAGCGACCTTTTAACAGTATTTCCTTCTGGATCTAACATTCCTTTTTTTAACCTGACATCAACTTCGACATCATATATAATATGGACCCTCTCCCATTTGATAACTATTTAACATTAAACTTTAAATAATAACTAATATATCGTTTTTCTCTGTACCGGAACTTTTCCAGCGTTTTTAATTAATTTTTCCATCTCTTCTTTTCTCATATAACCTCTTGTAGCTTTTCCAGTACTACTTGATATATTTTCTTCCATCAATGTACCTCCAATATCATTTGCTCCAAAATAAAGAGACTTGGAAACCATATTTTTTCCAAGTTTCACCCAAGACCCTTGAATATTATCAATACTGCCTTCTAAAACTATGCGGGCAAGAGATATAACTAGTAAGTCTTCCAGCCCCTTCCTTCGGCTACCAGTTATATTCCCAAGCTCGTTGTTTCCAGGAAGAAATGGTAAAGGTATAAACTCAGTAAAACCAGAATGTTTTTCTTGGATTTTTTTTATTTTTTTGAGGTGTATCAATCTTTCTTCCCAACTTTCCAAGTGTCCATACATCATTGTCGCCGTTGTAGATATGCCTAGTTTGTGTGCTTTTGAAATTACAGTCTCCCATTGATCACTAGTAAGTTTGTTTGGACATATTTTTTTCCTGATACGATCGTCAAGTATTTCTGCTGCGGTTCCAGGCATTGATCCTAAGCCTGCAGATTTTAATTTTTCAAGAGTTTTCTCTACCGATCCTTCAGACATATGTAGAATCTCTTGCGGAGAAAAAGCATGTATGTGAATATCGTATTTAGAATTAATTTCCCTTAGTAGCTTCAAATAATAATCAATATCTAATTCAGGATTGATACCTCCCTGTAAGCAGATTTCGGTGGCCCCACCATCCTTAGCATTTTCTACCTTTTTTGAAACTTCTTCCATAGCAAGAGTTTTCTCGCGCTTTTTTGATCTTGAAAAGGCACAAAAACTACAATTTACTTCACATCGATTGGTAAAATTTATATTTCTATTAACTACATAGGAGACTTTGTTTCCATTTTTATCCAAATTTATTTTATTACTTTCAATTTGTACATCAAATATATTTTTTCCAACAACCCTTAAAAAATTCTCTAGTACCTTACTTCTTTTAAAATCTCCCGGATTCAATAATAGAGCCTCCCTTAAATTTAGAGCAAGAGACAAAACATGACAAATTGGATGTTCTTCATAATATTTAGTTCTTTTATTTTTAATATTGATTAATAATTAAATACAGCTTGATAAGAAAAATTATCAAATAAAATATAGTGAAGAATAAAATAAAATACCCAAGCCTTCGTAAGTTGAGCTTACAAAAAGCTCGGTTTGGGCCGATTTATTTATAGGAGCTATTAAATAACAATTAAATTTATATAAGATATTCATCACTGTCTTCCAGTGAATCTATATCTATAAACTCCGTTGCCTCTTCTACAAGTTCCTTAGCTGTACTTCTTCCAAATGAAATAACTTCAACACGATTTCCTTTTGCTTTCAGTGTCTCTACAAGCGCCTTAAAATCTCCATCACCTGAAACTATAACTATAACATCTACTTTATCAGATATGGCCATGGCATTTATTGCTATCCCCATGTCCCAATCCCCTTTCTTAGATCCATCATAGTACACTTTGAGATCTTTTACCCTAATCTCAAACCCTATGTCCTCCAAGGCCTCAAAGAATTTCTCTTCCTCTGGTGAGTCTGCTTTAATCACATATGCTATCGCTCTTATCAATTTCCTACCATTAACCGCAAGATCTAAAAGTTTATTGTAATTTACATTAGAGTTATACAAGTTCCTAGCAGAATGATACAAATTCTGTGAGTCCACAAATACAGCTACTTTTTGATTTTCATACATTTTTCTAAAGTTTTGTTTGAACTGAGGTTTTAAAATTCTTTAAAGTAGAGAGTCTATAATCATTCAATAAGGTATCTCTTATATGGTCAGGTGAGACGCTCATAGATATTTCTTTAGTTCTTCCATATCTCCCTTTGCTAACAACTGCTGCATTTATTATACCTAACATATCAAGTTCTGATATTAAATCTGTAATTCTTCTCTGAGTAAGTATTTCTATATCAACCATTTCTGCAAGTTGTTTATATTTATCATATACTTTGCCAGTATTAACTGTCTTTTTCTCACTTTCATTTAATATTATTATGCTGAGTAAAACGAGTTTAGATTGGGTCGGAAGGGTTCTAACCACCTCAACAACTCTATCCAACTCAATTTTATTTTGGGCCTTCCTCACATGTTTTTGAGTTACAATTTCATCTTCCTTCTCTGCAAGTTCTCCAGATACCCTAAGTAAGTCGAGTGCTCTTCTCGCATCACCATGTTCTTGGGCTGCAAATGCAGAGCATAGTGGTATAACATCCTCATCTATTACTTCCTCTTTGATTGCTCTCTTAGCTCTTTGTTCCAAAATATCTCTTAGCTGATCTGCATTGTATGGTGGAAATATTATATCTTCTTCACCTAGAGAGCTTTTTATCCGGGGATCCAAAACATCAGTAAATTTAAGATCATTAGATATCCCAATAAGACTTACCTTAGAATTATCCAAATCAGAATTTATTCTAGATAGATTATAAAGTATGTCATCACCACTTTTACCTATTATTTTATCAATTTCGTCAAGCATGATTGTAACGACACGTTTTTTTGTTTCTAATGCTTCAACTAAATCTTGATATACCTGATCTGTAGGCCACCCAGTAAGAGGTACATCTCTATCAAAATGTCTTGCAATATGAGCAAGAACCCTATATTGGGTATCAACAACCTTACAATTCAAATATATAACCGAACACTGAACGCTTAAGTCCTCTCCTTTTTTTTCAAGTTCCCGGCCAATATGCTTTGCAGCTACTGTCTTCCCAGTACCTGTTTTGCCATATATTAATATGTTAGAGGGTGTTTCACCTCTTAATGCTGGAACAAGTATCCTTGCAATTTCGCTTATCTGTTCATCTCTATGCGGTAATTTTCTAGGAGTGTATGATGGTCTTAAAATTTCCTTGTTCTTGAAGATGGTTTGCTCTTCTAATAATTCATCGAAAATGCTGTTAGAAGTCATAAAACTCTCTCTCCATTTAATTCCAATTGAAACATAACCTTTAATATCTTTTGGTTAGACCCCTTTATTTCGGGTGGAGAAAAAATATTGAAAACTACTTAAAAAGGTCCCCCTCCCCTTTATTTCAATTGGAGTAAAGAGGTAAAGGAAATACAAAATAAAAATGCTATGGTTGTAAATACCATTAGTAGTTATATCTTAATCAATAATAAATATTTCTATTTAATTATAATATCTTTAATAATCTTTATAGAAGTGTTTTATTTCTTTAAATTAAAAAATATGAACTGTCATAAATAAAGATAAATATTATTAAATCACATCCTTTCAGTAGAAAAGGTGATCTACATGAGAAACATACAAAAAATGATAAAAACTTCTCATTATTTATGTCAAAAAAATTTAGTCGGTGGTGGAAGTGGGAATTTAAGTTATAGAAGTGGAGATTTTATGTTTATAACAATCTCAGGGGCAAGGTTGGGAAAACTTAAAGAAAAAGATATTATGATGATACCAATTCAAGGAAAGTTTAACTCTATAAATAATATAGTAGATTTACAAAAAGGCTCCGAAAAACACCGTATCCCCTCTTGTGAAGTTTTTCTACATCTAAAAGTATATCGTAGATCAGATTCAAAGGCTATAATACACTCCCACCCTACATATTCTATAATAATATCTAGGAACTTTAAAGAACTCGAGTGTATAACTGAAGGAGCAACTAATCTTTTAGGAAAGAGTGTAAGCATTTTAAGAGAATACGAATCTGGTAGTCAAAAACTGGCAGAGAAAGTTTGTGATATGTTAGAAGATGAAAGAGCTGTAATAGTTAAAAACCATGGTGTTTTTGCACGGGGAGAAAATTTTGACTCAGCTATTGATGCTACCCAATTAATTGAGAAAAATTCTAAGATTAAATTTATTTCCTCAATCCTCTAATGTTAACCTCTCAAGAATTGAGATTGCGTTCCAGATTTCAGTTCTTGCATGTATTGGTATATTTGGATCGTCATTTACATTATTCAAGCACTCTATAGCAGCAGTTGCTCTTACTGTGAGATCACCATCCCCACTCCTTAATTCTTTTTTAGCGTTGTTTGCAGCCCTTCGTATGTTTTTTGGGATTGAATTATCATTGATTATTTTATCTAAAACTTGATAGCAATTTTTTATTTCATCACTGTTCATAATAAAAACCCCTAAGAAATATTATTAAGTATAAGTAGTTAGGTTTTACCCCTCTTAAACCTTAATTTTTATGTACTATCTTTTAAAAAAGCTCGAGATATTTTATCTTCTAACCATTCAGATAAGTTATTTTCTACTTTATGTAGTTCTTTTAAATCTGATTCATCATCAATATCTCTTTTTATATCTTTTATTTGAACAATCCTGTATGAAAGACCTTTTTGTTGGATTTCTTCAAGGTGTTTCTTAAAGCTTTTGCCATTATATCTTAGTTTTATTTTCTTTCTTAAAACCATAGCATTAGTTCCACACCGGTTACCTGGAGATATAATTATATCTTCATTATACTTCATTAAGGTTTTCAAGTGTCTTTCTCTAATTAGTGGAACATCTGATGGAATTATAATACTGGGTAAGCCTAATGAGTTAATTGCTTGGTTTAGTGCTGGATTAAGTTTAAGCTTACTTCTAAAAATTTTAGCACCAGGTATATTTCCTTTGAAGTCTGGTGATATTATATAAACATCCCCTATTCTACTAGCTACATTGACTATATTTTCTAACATCAATAAATTAAATTCTCTCCTCTCCGAAAGACTGAGAAGGTCAGACAGTCCAGTCTTAGGATTCTCCATTCTTAATGGTATCAAAACATTCATTTTGCATTTACCAAACGAAAGTTATACTGTATTAAACTAAGTAGATTATTTAAATTCACCAATAATCTTTTCACCTATAATATCTAGTGCTTTAGTGGGTTCTGGACCTAGTGGCGACCCAGCGATAAAATTGCTTATACCATTTCTACTTAGATTCTGAATTCTAGTTTTACATTCATCTATATTCCCGGATATTGAGAATGTATCTATCATCCTTTCAGTTACTTCTTCGTAAGCTAGGGAATGCTTCCCTTTAGATAACAATTTTGAAATCTTATCATATTTCTCTTTTGAAATTTCATGTCTTTTTATTACATCTTTATGAGCTGATGAAACTATATGAGCTACTACAGGTATAGCCTCCCTTCGAGCTGACTCACTATCTTCATCTACTGAAAAGCAAGTATGAGCTGAGATATCAATATCGTCATTTAAGTTTTTTGACCTTTCATTTATTCCTCTTTCGATGCATTTTATAGATTTTTTTATTTCGTCAGGATGTGATCCATTTATTAATACCCCATCTCCAATCTCGCCACCCAGCTCTAGCATCTTTGGTCCCTGTGCACCAATGTAAATGGGTATTTTACTTGGTTTGTAAGAATTAATATATGCTGATGATAGTTTAAAGAAATCACCCTCATAACTTAATTTTTTGCTGTTTAGGAGATTCCTTATTATTTTTACTGCCTCTTTTATACGAGTTAAAGGTGAATCCCAGTCTAAGCCAATGCTATTTAAAGTCCCTCGGTCACCTGCACCTATACCGAGTAATGCCCTCCCATTCGAAAGTTCATCTATACTGTCTATTGCGGATGAGATTGCTGCAGGATGCATAACATAAGGATTTGTTACTCCTGGTCCAACGTCAACATCTTTTGTTCTATCAGCAATAAGGGTGGATATGCAGTATACATTTTGATTATGATAGTGGTCTGCTATCCATATCTGGTCTACACCAACTTTCTCCTTCTTTTTTGCTAAATCTAAAATTTGATTTATGGGTTTGTTAGGGAGTAGCTCAACGCCAATTTTTAAGCTCATTTTATACCTCGCTGTTTTCATCTAAATAAAAAAACATTTGCATCCAACTTACCTTAGTTAAGATTTTTAGATTATTGGTGTTTATCAGCTTTCCTGAATTTTAGACTTTTCCTATAGTGTAAGGCTTTCCACCTGAAACAAAGGGGTGGGCCCCATGCTAGTGGGAATAACTTTTCTCTATTATTGTTTTTTTGATTTTTATTTAGTTTGGTTACCTTCTTTGTTGATGCAACTTATTTTTGTATGTTCGACATACTTATATTATCTAGTTTATTCTGTCGTTTTTTAGGAAATAAAAAATAAATTGGTAAAGTAAATAATAGGTTAGTATTATATTGGAGTTGTTTGAGATAGATAGCTATAATAAAGATTCATTGAATAGCTTATTTGAAAAGGCATCTGAGTTACGGAACCAATATATTGATTATATAACTTATAGCAGAAGCGTTTTCGTACCCTTGACCAACTACTGCCGGAATAGATGCTCATATTGTGGATTTAGCGATAGGAGCAAATTCCTACTTGCACCCGAAGAAGCATACAATATGTTGGAGATAGCATCTGAAGAAGGTTGTAAGGAAGCACTTTTTACATTTGGAGAGCGACCATATGACGATAAAAAATTTAATGATGAACTTGAGAAGCTTGGTTATAAAGATTTTTGGAATTATTATTCTGATATAGTAAGAAAAGCATTATCTATTGGTTTGTTACCTCATACTAATCCGGGTGTTGTTGAAGAAGAAGGTATAGATTTGATGAAAGAACACAATGCAAGTATAGGATTAATGCTCGAAACTTCTGCTGATTTATTTGTTCATGATAATTGCCCTGGAAAAAAACCTAAAAAGAGAATAGAGTTTATAAAAAAGGTTGGTGAGAAAAATATACCCCTCACGACAGGGTTATTAGTAGGCATTGGTGAAACATTTGAGGATAGATTAAATTCATTGAAAACCCTCAAGAAATTAGATGGTGAGTATGACCACATACAAGAAATCATCATACAAGGATACCATAAAAACGAAAATATCAAAGACCAGGAAAAGATGCGGAACCCCCATCTAAAAAGCTCAGCAAAGGATATAGATGTTTTTGTTACTGCTGCAATAGCTAGAATAATTTTTAAGGAAAAAGAAATTCAAATTCCTCCTAACCTCCATGGAGATATTAAGAGTATTCTGTCTGCAGGGGCCTCCGATTTAGGAGGAATCTCTATTTCAGGAGATTTTATAAACCCTGAAGACCGATGGCCCCCAATAGATGAGATAACAAAAACAGTTAATTCCGAAGGTTTTGAGGTAAGGGAGCGATTACCAATACATTCAAGTTTTATTAAAAAAGGTTGGCTCAGTGAGCAGGTTGCAGATGTAATAAAAGAACTTTCAGAAAATTCAGATTATACTATATGTTAAGAATGAAAAAATACTTGCAATCGTGTTTATAGATAATAGAATTAACGTGCCAAGTTTGGTGGAATTTTTACAGAATTCATTTCATTTATTACATCATTTATTTGGTTGCTAGCATGATCCATACCCAATCTAATCCAGCCAACATAAGGAATTCTAAGAAAAGCCTTACCCTCTATCCATTCTTCTTTAATAGGTTCATTCTTTGCAATTAGTTCGCTTTGCTGATCTTTAGCTTGTTCGTTGTCTCCTTGAGTTATATACCCAGCATGAGGAGCTTCGGGCCCATCTTCCCACATTTCCTCACCTTCCTCAACCCAGTACATTGCCCTATGTATTACAGCTTTGCCTCCATCATGAGGTATGTTGTATACTATTACGTCTCCTGGCTCCCCAAAAGAAGTTGAGTCAGACAAAACCCCTTCTTCATAAGTAGTAATTTCACTATCTTTTATCATAACCACATCTCCATGTTGTATATTTGGATGCATACTATCTCCTTCGACCACTACCATTGGTGGCCATACGCCTGTGTAGAGGTAAAGTGCGGACAGTAAAATAATGATAAGGAGTAATGATATAATAAAATCCCTCATTAAGGTGGAGTACCATTTGCCCTCGCCTTTAATGAATTTTTTAAATTTTTTCATGTTCTTGGTGAAAATATTAGTCCTATTAAACTAAAGTATTTAGTACTTATGGAAATAATGGACCGTTGTATTTCTGAAGGGTTTTTTTTGAATCCTGAAGCAAAAGATATCATTGAAGCCTCAGAAAATCCAGACAACCTACTTGAAGAGATACTAGAATCTATACCACCTGACACACTTGTTATTAGGCCTGAACATATTGAAGAGAATCGAGCCTCCGAAAGTAAGCATAGATCTGAATCGAGTCAGGGCAGTGGTGAGATGCCCCCAAAAAGAAAAAGCAAAAATGGAGAACAACACATACCTAAGAAAAAAGAGAAAGGCGGGGAGACCCATCGAGACAAAAAAGACGAAGATATAGAAGAGAAAGATAAATCGGAAGACCCCTCTAGAACATCACATGAATCGAAGGAGCCAAATTCATATGACAAGAGGCCTCTTTTTGGTAGCCCAGAGATAGTAAAGGATATAACTGGCAGATCCGAATGTGAAGGCAGATTAAAAAATTTCGTTGATTATTTTAGGCAAAAATATGACCGCTTAGAAGAAGAGATAAGAAAGCGAAATTCGATGTCGAGAGCTAGGGACATAGAAAGCTTAGGTCAGTTTCAAGGAGAATGCTCCATAATAGGGATGGTAAATACTATAAGAGATACAAGGAATGGAGATAGGTTGGTAATTTTAGAAGATAAAAGCTCTGAAGTTCCTGCACTGGCCCTCAAAGATAAGGGGGGTGTGTTTAAAAAATCTGAAAATATAATTGAAGACGAAGTTATAGGTCTAAAAGGTAGGACCTCTAGTAGCTCCGATTTATTTATCATAGAGGATATAATATGGCCTGACCTACCGATACGGAGCTCATCCCAATCTTTGGATGAAAGCCTCTTTGCGATTTTTATCTCAGACATACATTTTGGTAGTGAAGCATTTCTTGAACCTGCTTGGGAAAGATTAATTAAGTGGCTAAACGGCATTGGAAATGATACAAAACAAAAAAGGATAGTAGATAAAGTTGGATACGTATTTATAGCAGGAGATATAGTAGAAGGAGTTGGAGTATACCCTGGCCAAAAAGAAGAACTCAAAATAAAAAGTATAAAAAACCAATACAAGGAAGCGGTTAGGCAGATAAAAAGGATACCAGACCACATACATGTTGTAATATCTCCAGGAAACCACGATGCTGTAAGACAGGCAGAACCCCAACCGGCACTATCAGATGAAATATCGAAAATGTTTGAGAGTATAGAAAATGTACATTTGGTGGGAAACCCAAGCTTAGTGAAAATAGAAGATGTAAGAATACTTTTGTATCATGGTAGATCTTTGGACGATATAATATCTGAGCTACCTAGTATAGAATATAATAATCCTGAAAAAGCTATGGTAGAACTTGTAAAAAGAAGACATCTTGCCCCTACATATGGAAAGAAAACACCAATCGCACCCGAAAAGGAGGATTACATGTTCATAGAGTCTCCTGACATAATCCATTGTGGTCACGTACATACTTTTGGAATCGACAATCATAGAGGTGTGAATTTGTTGAATACGGGAACATGGCAGGGTCAAACTAAATTCCAGAAGAAAAAAGGTATAAAGCCTGTACCAGGTAGGGCTGTAATATATAATCTAAAGAACCATGAACCAAAAGTTGCTAAATTTTGTGACTAAATCGAATAGATAGCTAATAGAGAGTAAAAATATGCAGAAGTATTTTAAAGAACTTAATGAGAAGTTTGAAGAAGCTCATTCTATTGCTAATACTGCAAGGAAGAAAGGAAATGATCCTTCAGAGGATGTAGAGATACTTCCAGCAGACGATTTAGCTGATAGAGTTGAAAATTTAGTGGAAATAGAGGGAGTTTCCGAAAGGATATCCGAGTTAGAAAAAAAGAAAATATCTCGTGAGAAGGCGTGCCTCAAAATAGCTGAAGATATTCTTGAAGATAAAATTGGAAACTTAGAGGGTCCAGCCGAAAAAGCAGAAGCAGCAGTTAGGACAGCGGTAGCCCTACTTACAGAAGGAGTCGTTGCTGCGCCTATCGAGGGTATATCTGAAGTTACAGTTGACGATTTAAAATCCTATCTCAGAATCTCATACTCAGGACCCATAAGAAGTGCAGGAGGTACAGCCCAAGTAATATCGGTTTTGGTAGCGGATTATATGAGGAGAAAATTAAGTATTGAAGCCTTCAAACCTACCAGTGACGAAATAGAGAGGTATGTTGAAGAAATACCTCTTTACAAAAAAATCGCAAATCTTCAATACACTCCTAGTGAGGATGAAATAAAAGAGATTGTTTCGAATTGCTCAGTTATGATAGATGGAGAAGCCACAGAAGATGAGAGAGTTTCAGGGCAGAGAAGCTTGGAGAGAGTTAAAACGGACAGAGTTAGAGGAGGTATGTGCCTAGTCGTAGCAGAGGGTATAGCACTAAAGGCTCGGAAGCTTGAGAAACTAGTGAACGAATTAGGATTGGATGGGTGGGACTGGCTGGGAACACTCATAGAAGAGGATGAGGATGAGGAAGAAGAGAAAATAAAACCAAACTATAAATACCTATCTGATTTGATAGCTGGCAGACCTGTTTTTTCCCATCCATCTAAAGAAGGAGGATTTAGGCTCAGGTATGGTAGGGCAAGAAACTCTGGTCTTGCAACTGCAGGAATAAACCCAGCTACTATGTATGTTATGGACTCTTTCCTATCTGCTGGAACCCAGATAAAAATGGAGAGGCCTGGTAAGGCAGCTGGGATTGTTCCAGTTACTTCAATTGATGGCCCAACTGTAAGATTAAGTGATGGATCCGTAGTTAAAATCGATAGCGTAGAGAAAGCTAAGGAATTGCATGGGAAAATAGAGTTTATTATTGATGTCGGAGAAATGCTGGTGAATTTTGGAGACTTTATAGAAAACAACCACCCATTAGTTCCACCTTCTTATACTGAAGAATGGTGGAGCCTCGAGGTCAAGGAAGAGATTGACCCCTCCTCTATTTCAAGTGCAGAGGAGGCTGTTGAAGCATCTAAGAAGCATGGAATTCCTTTACATCCAAAGTATACTTTTCTTTGGCATGACCTATCTGTTAGAGAGATTGAGAACCTAAGATCTTGGGTGTTAAGTGAGGGAGTATTTAACTCCAATTTACACCTTCCTTTTGATGAGGATATGAAAAGGTTGCTTGAAAAATTGCTCGTTTCCCACAAAATAGAAAATGATAAAATATTGATAGAATATGAAGATGCATTTACTATACTAGAATCTTTGGGACTTAATACCGATTTAAACGAAAGCCGTATAGAAAACAAATTAGAAATATCTACGGAAGATCCAATAGAATACTTACAATCTGTTTCTGATCTTGTAATAAAGGAAAGATCTCCTACCCGCATAGGATGCCGTATGGGTAGACCTGAAAAATCAAAGGAAAGGAAAATGAGGCCACCTACCCATGTTCTCTTCCCAGTTGGTGAGGAAGGTGGCAAGCAAAGATCAGTTGAGAAGGCATCGGATTCAGGTAGAATCTCTGTTCCTTTGGGAACAAGAAAATGTAGACAATGCGGACAGGTAACTTTTAAAAATAAGTGTCAAGAGTGCGAAGGGGAAACGGAAAAAGTAAAAATCTGTCCAAATTGTGGTTTAGGAGGCGAAAAAAGATGTCCAAAATGTGGTAAATCTCCAGCTACAACCAAGGAATTTGAAATTAAAATAGATAGAGAGTACAAAAGAGCATTAAGAGAAGTAGGTGAAAGAAACAATTATGACCGACTAAAAGGAGTAAAAGGGCTAACGTCCAAAGACAAAGTTCCTGAACCTTTGGAAAAAGGAATACTAAGAGCAAAGCACGATCTATATGTTTTCAAGGATGGGACAATAAGATATGACCTCACAGATCTTCCGATTACCCATGTGAAACCAAGAGAAATAAACACTAGCATAGAGGAAATGAGGAGCCTTGGGTATACAGTTGATATACATGGAAATGAACTCACAAGTAAAAACCAAATTGTTGAACTCAAAGTTCAAGATGTTGTCCTATCTAAAGAAAGTTGCAAATATTTTTTAAGAACATCGAAATTTGTTGACGACCTCCTAGAGAACTATTATGGACTTGATAGGTATTATGAGGCAAGTAATATTGACGATTTAAAAGGAGAATTAATGATAGGCCTCGCCCCCCATACAAGCGCAGGAGTTGTATCTAGGTTAATTGGGTATACTGATTCTTCTGCAAACTTAGCACACCCATATTTCCATGCTGCCAAAAGAAGAAACTGCTTTCACCCGTCTACCAGTATAGTAGTATATAAGCAAGGGGAACGGAATTTAGTAAGCATAAAAAATCTTGTTGAAGAACTACTTGATCCAGATAAATGTAATACAGATCGCTTCGGGACGCTTTATCAGAAACCTGAAGTTGAGTTATTAGTCCCCTCGATTGATTTGAAAGGTAGCTTATCGTTGAAGGAAATTGAGGTGATATCAAGACACAAACCTTCTGAGCATTTGGTTAAAATCACAACCAGTAGTGAGTGTGACATTAAAGTCACTCCAGACCATAACATGCTGAGAAAGGACTCTAGTTCAGGGTTGGAAAAAGTTGAGGCACACAGAATATCTAAAGGAGATGAGATACCAGCCCCAGATCAGATACAGGATTTGGAGCGCTTATCCGAAGTAGAATCAATTAAAGAGAAAGACAACAACATATCTTTTAAAGTGGTTGAAGAAACTGATATTTTGAAGAGCGCTATCGATAATACTTATTCTTTGACTGTAAAGGATAACAACACCCTTCTTGCAAATGGATTGTATACTGGACAGTGTGATGGAGATGAGGACTGTTATATGTTGCTTATGGATGGACTTATAAACTTCTCCCGTAGCTACCTGCCTGATAAGACAGGAGGAAGAATGGATGCCCCCCTCGTGGTTACTTCTAATCTAGATCCAAAAGAAGTCGATGATGAAGCCCACAATATAGATATAGTTTGGCAGTACCCAACCGAATTGTATGAAGCTGCATCGAAGTATAAACATCCAGAAGAAGTTGAAATTGAGCAGGGCAAGGATAGATTAGGTAAAGATATAGAATCCGAAATAAGTGGTTTCGGTTACACCCATGAAACCGAAGATTTAGATGCGGGTCCGAAAGAATGTGCATACAAGACACTTGGACCTATGATAGAAAAGATGGAATCCCAGTTAGCGCTTGCGAAAAAAACTAGAGCCGTTGATAGCAGCGATGTTGCAGAAAAGGTTATAGAGAGTCACTTTTTACCTGATCTTTTAGGTAATATGAGAGCCTTCTCTACACAGAAAGTTAGATGTGTGAAATGTAACACCAAGTATAGAAGAATACCTTTACAGGGAATATGCACAAGATGTGGAGGAGATTTAACACTAACTGTTCATGAAAATTCAGTTAAAAAGTACCTTGAGGTATCAAAAGAGATCGCTGAGGAGTATGATGCATCAACCTATATAAAAGAGAGATTAAACATACTCGACATATCTATAAAGTCTTTATTTGAAAATGATCTTTTCCAGCAGAAAGGGCTATCAGATTTTATGTAGATTTAATTTTTTAGTTTCATCATTGATAATATCATATTTTAAATGACTAACGGACCTTTTCTCCGATATCAGCGATCTTCTTACTACTCCCAATCCTATTTTTACTGATAAGCTCTTTGATTATCTCTGCCAAGTCTTTAGAATTCACCCTTACCTGTGATGTACTATCTCGCTCTCTTAATGTTACTGTATTATCTTCTAGAGTTTTATGGTCTACAGTTATACAGTAAGGGGTACCTACTTCGTCCTGTCTTCTATATCTTCTTCCTATGGACCCTGAATCATCGTATACTGTTTCAAATTTTTTAGATAGAGTTTTGTAGATCCTTTCTGCCTCCTCTTTAAACCTATCTTTTGAAAGAAGAGGGAAAACTGCGACCTTAATTGGAGCAATGTTTGTTGGAAGTTTAAGATAGGTCCTTTCTTCACCGTCTTGCACATCTTTCTCAATAGAATGTTCTAAGGTTATGTAAAATATCCTGTCTAAACCGTAAGAGGGTTCAATTACGTGAGGATAGAATTTCTCTCCATCCATTATTTCTTTCTCTTCAGAAACATTTACGTATTTTCCATCTAATTTTATTGTTTCACCATCTATACAAAGGTCTATTGTATCCTCTTCCATTTCTTTTTTTATCTCTACCGAATCCTTTTCTTCAATCTTTTCAACAACATCTTTAGCTTTTTCTTTGAATTTTGGCCCTATCTTATCCATCTTAGGTTCTATAATCAATTTTTCCTCTGTTTTAGATTCATCGAATTCTCTGAAAGCAGTCATATCCATTCCCGATTTTTCTTCATGTTTTTCTAGATCGTAGCTACACCTATCGGCAACACCGACTAGTTCGACCCATCCAAATCTCTCAGATTTAGCCTCCGCATCCCAACAATCCGACGCATAGTGTGCCATTTCGTCTTCCATATGTTGCCTGAATCGCAACTTGTCCTCGTCTATTCCAAGATTTATTAGAAAATGCTTTGTAAGTACGATATAATAAGCCAACATCTCGTTATCTATGATACCTTTTTCAACAGCTTCCCCAATTTTAATTTTTACAGCGTTTTCTCCCTTACTTTGCTTTTCAGTGTCGAATAGCGCTATTTCCTCATCCCCAAGCTCCGAAAATTTAGGATGGATCTTTTTATTAGGATCAACAAAAACCTCGGCCTCCATCTGGAGAAATTCTCTTAACCTTATAACTCCTTGCCTTGGCGAAATCTCGTTTCTGTATGCTCTCCCAATCTGAACAACTCCGAATGGAAGACTTTCCCTATTGTACTTATATAAATATGGAAAATTGACAAATATTCCTTGAGCTGTTTCTGGACGAAGGTAGCCTGCCCTAGCAGATCCAGGCCCTATGTTAGTCTTGAACATCAGGTTGAAGTTATATACTTCACCTAATGAACCTCCACATTTAGGGCAATTGATATTTTCTCCATCTATTATCTGCTTTATCTTTTCATTTGATAAGCTATCTGCTTGAATATCTACAAAATTCTCGATAAGATGGTCAGCTCTGAACGATGAATTACAATCATTGCAATTTGTCATTGAATCATCGAATCCGTCGAGATGGCCGGACCCCTCGAAAACTGGCTCACTCATTATGTTAGTTGTGTTTATCTCTTCGAAACCCTCTTTTTTTATATAGTAATTTCTCCATAACGAAGTGATTTCATCTAATATTTTTGAACCTAGAGGACCGTAATCGAAAAATCCTGCAGCCGATCCATAGATTTCAAAAGATGGCCATAAAAGCCCTCGACGTTTTCCGATATCTAAAAGCTCGTTGTAAACATCATTCATTTTTAGAACCTTAATTTAAAATTAAGCAGAAAACCAGTATTTACAAACTTTAGAGTTTAAATGGACTTATTTTCCTTATTCTTTGTGGTTGTAATATTACATCAATCTTTCTTAATCTGAGACTTTTTTAACCTGTTCTTGGTTATAAAGTAGAATAAAATATAGAATTTGATTGATTATATCTATGGCCCCTCAAATAAACGTCTTTACCAAATCTCTGTCCTTCAAGATTCCAAAAAGTCTATTGTCTTCATCGAGTACCGGGATTTGCTCTATTTCTCCTCTTGCCATTTTTTTAGCGCTGGATTTTACAGATGTTCCTACATAATCATATACAACATCTTCTGTCATAATATCTTCAGCAGAACATTCTGGCAACCTTAGTTTTAGTACACCATAATAAAGCTTCATTGTATCTCTTACGCCATCCCAGGTCCAATCATTCTCATCGGAGGCAGCACCCATATCTGACCTTTCAAGACCATCCTCAAACTCAAAGGCCTTTACTAAATCGGTATCTGATACAACTCCCGCTAAGTTACACTGACTATCAAGTATTATTACTGCGTCAGTATCAGAAAGCCTCATAACTTCTGCTACAACCTGAGCTGGAGTTTTTACCCATGATATAGAACACTCATCTTCCATATAGTCTTCAACATTTCCGTTTATTCCATCTTCAGCGATGATTTTTACTAAGTCTGCAACAGATACTATCCCTATTAGTTCTTCACCATCTACTACTGGAACCCTTCTTATGTTGTTTTCAATTATGAGCCTGCTTACTTTTTCTATATCATCGTCTTCCGAAACTACTACTGGGTCCCTTGTCATCACCATTGCAAGTTGATCTTCTTCTGGATTTCTAAGGAAGTCCGACCTCGTCACAATTCCAACTATTTTTTTTGTACCTTTTTTAACAACTGGTAGCCCAGTATGTCTACCCTCTTTAAAGTTCTCGAATACCTCTTCTACGCTGTTAGGAACTTCGGCAAATACTACATCTTCCGTCATAATCTCTTTGATCTTCAATTAATGTCACCTCGTTGCGAACTCTTAGCTTCTAACTTTTTTAAATTTATTTTATTTTAATTTCGACTTTTCGCCTTTAGATTTTTTATTTGACTCTCCTCTAACCACTAAAACAGGTTTTTCAGAAGAGCGTAATACTTTTTCTGCAACACTTCCAAGCAAGAATTTTTCCATCCCTTTTTTAGAGGATGTCCCCATTACTATTAAATCTATATTATTTTCGTCGGCATAATTTATAATTTTTTCATGAGGCTTACCAGAAAGTATTGAAGATACACATTTAACCCCGTGCGATTTCGATTTTTCTTTGACTTTTTTATTTGCCTCAATACCTTCTTTATTTAGCATATCTTTTGTCTGGTTCCAGAATCCAGTTTCCGGAAGAGAGTCTAAAGCTGCCGTATCTATAACAAAGACTGTGTGGAGCTCTGCACCAGATAGTTTAGCAATTTTAATAGCCTCATTAATGGCTCTTTTAGTTTTTTGAGATCCATCATTTGGCATCAATATTTTATCATACATTTAAGATCACATCTTGGCCTCTACATATCGTAGATATTTTCTCCTCTCCTGCAAGCATCTTAAGTATACCTTTATTTTTTTCTTCAATTACTATCATATTTGCCCTATGTCCTTCCTTTATTCTTACGTCAAAACCTATTATATCTCCGCTACCAATTGTTGCAGATTTAACAATCTCTACTGCTCCATCTTTACCTAATTTATTTTTGAAAGTTTTGTAAATAAATCTACATTCTTCAAGCACTGATGGGTTGCATAGCATAGCATTATCTGTTCCAATCCCGACTTCTATTCCTAGCTCCAACATTTGAATTAGAGGTGGCATTCCTGCACCCGTTATCCGGTTTGACCTTGGACATATAACAACCGGTATATCCTTATCGTAGATTGATTGGAGGTCCCCCTCTAAAGGATTTGTTGCATGTACGATGTAGTTCGGGTCCAGCTCTATACTCTCTTTAATCTCACTTTTGCCCGACTCCTTTAGGCAGTTTTTTTGATTTATTTTATTTTCTCCTGCATGAACGGCCAGTTCTATACCTAAATCAACTGAGGCTTTTTTAAATATATCTACCTCTCTTTTAGTGTAATCACAAACACTACTTACCCCAATACCATCTGCAACTTCCAGTAAACTCTCTATATTTTTAATATTTACTTCCTTTGGCCTCCCCATTATTTTTACAGGTATATTGGTCTTTTGAGAAGCCAGTTTTAGAGTATTAGAGCCCCGAAATCCTCCTTCTCTAAAATCTGAAAAAAATCCTGTCCCGCTTCTTTCTCCTTTTACGAGAGAATCAATTATATTTTTTAAGATTTCTCTATCTGAGGCCCCCTCTAATCGTTTATGTTTTATTCCTCCGGGACCCACTAGCTCTTTGAGGCTCAGTTCATCTTTTTCTATTCTAGATACCTCGAAGTCGATTATTGAATCGCCTAAATGAGTATGAGAATTTACGAACATAGGAATGATAGTCCCAGTGACAACTGGTTCAATTGGGGGCTCCCCTACTCCTAGCTCTTTTATTATACCTTCCTTGACTAAGCAGTACCCTCTCTTTTTGGTAAAATCTTCTTGGTATATCTCTCCACTAACACAATATTTTTTGTATTGTTTGCGATTCATTTCATGAAATTAACACTATTTTTTAATGATGCAAATATAAGGTTTACAAGAATTACCATCAAGCTAATTTTTTAGGCAAGTGATATCCATCTCTTCCTAAGGGAAGAAGTCTTAGCCCTGAGTTAAGATAAATTTTGGAAATATCTAATCCAGCTATGAATAAAATATCCGGATGCAGGAATTAATTAAATAACATTTACGTACCAATACTTTTTCAATCTTCTTCGAATCCTGGAGGTAAAAGATTTCCTATTTTTTCTGATATAGGGTATTTTTGGTTACATGAAATGCACTTCAAAAAACCGTTAACTATTTCCCTTTTCCCCTCCGCTCTTATTTCTTCTTCTATATTTAAATCTAGATCACCCTTACATACAGGACAGGCAAGTTTATCTACAAGCTCCTCCTTCATTTTAACACAAACCCCTTAAGTCTATAGTTTCATCATCTCTTGGGCCCGTAGATATTATCTTTATAGGTATATCTAACTCTTCTTCCCTCTTCTTGATAAACTGTTTGGCCTTCTCGGTAAGTTCTTCATATCTTGTCACGCCCCTACATCGTTCATCATACTTATCTATGCACGTTAGTGCAGCCTGTGTTGCACCGTTAACCTCTACAGCATATTTTGCCCATTCTGACATCCATTTTCCAACCCTTCTTTCACGACCGGTCACAGTTCCATACTCTTTAATGCCTAGTCTCTTAGCTTCATCTTTGGATACCTCAGTAGGAAATGGTCCACTACCCACTCTTGTTGGAAAAGCTTTAAATACGATTAGAATATCATCTATCTTCGTTGGCCCAATACCTACGTCAGCGGCTACTTGGGCAGCACCAGTATCCTTTGAAGTCACATAAGGATAGGTTCCGTAAAAAAGAGATAGCCCAAATCCTTGGGACCCCTCTATTATAACATCTTCTGAGTTTTCAAGAGCTGAATTAATTTCACGGGGAACATCTGTAGTATATTTCCTCAACTCTGGAAGATCTTTTGCTAGCTTGATACTCCTCATAGCTCTCTCAGCATTTGCAGGACCACATCCAGTTCCTGTAGTCTCTATATCCTCGGATAATCTATCATTTTTCTTATCTTCTTGTTTGTGTTTCTCCTCTATTATTGCACACCTTTTATCTATTTTGAATCTATCCTCTATTCCAAGCTCTTCAATTTCTTTCTTAAGAACTTCTGGATCCACAAGTGTACCGGCCCCAACAAGAAGCTTACAACCCTCGTTCGAAAAACCAGAGGGAATTATTCTCGTTCCAAACTCTTTTTCACCAATTTTAACTGTGTGTCCAGCGTTTGGACCCACTCCTCCCCGGACAACAATACTAGGATCATTATTATTTACCATATGAGATACTATCTTTCCTTTCCCCTCGTCACCAAAAAATCCTCCTATCACAATAGTTGAAGCCATAATACCCAAAGATGATTATTTTGGAGCAATTTAATTTTTGTGAAAGCTCTGAGAGGCTATATAAAGATAAAAAAGTGGAGTAAATAAAAGAGTTATAAGAAAAAGATACACCTACATAGGAATAAATTAATTAGTTAGTAGGACGACCATTCAATGAGTTTGAAGGGGCCGTGGCCTAGTCAGGAAGGGCGACGGGCTCCAGCGGTTTTGATATGATGATCAACGGGTAGACCGACTTCTGCCTGACGAGGCAGAAGGATGAAGACCTGTTGGAGCACTGATCGGAGATACCCGTCAGTCGAGGGTTCAAATCCCTTCGGCCCCATATAGAAAGAGGGTTAAACCCCTCTCCCTTTTTTATCTATTACTCAGGGCTAAGACCTCTTCCTTTAGGAAGAGGAGGATGTCACTCATATACCTTGAATCATGCAGTTATGGTTCTTGAACTTATTGTACCACCTGAAGGAATATCTACAACTCTTATCTCGAGGTCGTCCCCTGAATCAAATGGGACCCCTTCGTCTAGATCCCCTCCGTTATTGCTATCAGTGTATATAGAAACTCTTTCACCAACTCTCCATTCATCCCTATTTTCTCCGAAATCATCCAAATCCCCAAGAACTACACTCCCACTGACATCTCCTTCTTCATCAAGGTTTGTTATTATCACTCTAGTTTCATCTCCTGTAAGCGATGACCCGCTCTCGTGAACTAGAATGGTCATATTATCTTCTGGTTCAACACTATCCACACCAATGCTTGCAGTAGGAGTGGCTCCCGGCATCTCTACAGCTCCAAAAACGAAACCTGCTACGACTGCAGCAAGTATAACAGTTATAGCGACCATCAAAATGACCCCGATTACTGGAGAAACACCATCCTCATCATTTAATATTTTTTTAATCTTCATTTTTCTACCTCCTATATTATATTCTTCTTTAATCGGTGATTACAGAACGTACCCTTACTCTCCATCTTTTGTGCTTTTTTGAAATTAATTTGTATCTATATTGGTTATAATGGATTGATAAACCCAAACAACCTAATTAAGAGATGACACGGCTTAATTTAATCTAAAGCGTGTCCAAACACTAATTACTTAATTTAATTATATAACTTAAATTTTTTCCAAGGTAAGGTAAAAAATCAAATTCAACAAAAAAACAGTAAAAAATGAAAAAAGCAGGGTGGAGATTTGTAGGTTTATATAGCGCCACCCCTCGTTTTTGTATTGAGTTTTTAAAGACCGAGCCCTTCTCTCTTAGATTCTATATGTTCAACTATACCGTCAACTATTTGTTCTGGTTCATCTCCTACTGCTATTTTGCCACCTGTTAATTCTTCCACATCTTCAGTTAACAGCTTGACAACGTTTTCACTTCCAGTTACTGGTGGTGTCGGTGATACATGAGTGTATAGCCCATATCCAACTGCTCCAACGGCAGCTATTGTTGCTTTTTGCTCCATATATTCAGGAGCAGTTACTGCTACCGGTAGCTTGGTTGGATCCACTCCAAGTGCATCTGCAACCGTGCTTACTAGATTTATCAATCTTCCTGTGTCAGTACAAGTACCAAAGCTTAGTACTGGTGGTATTCCAAGTGCTTCACATACTGCTGTTAGACCTTCGCCTGCCTTTTCTTTAGCTTCTAGTGTTGTAAGCCCACCTACTTGTAGAGCAGCGTTACCACATCCGGCACCCAATACAAGTATGTCGTTTTCTATAAGCTTCTCAGCAACTGCAAGGGTGGTTTCATCTTGAGGCCCATTTCCAAGCGTTGTACATGAAACAAGCGCGACTATGCCTTTTATATTCCCTTTTGTTATTTCCTCCAATAGAGGATCAAGTGAACCTCCAAGTGCATCCAGAACAGCCTCGGAAGAGAAACCTGTAATTATTTCTTGAGTATTTTTTGGTACATTTGTATCTTCTTTCTCTCTTTCTTTGAAGTTCTCAATTGCCATTTCAATTATTTCTAATGCTTGGTTTTCGGCCTTTTCAGGATCGAATATTATTTTGTCCTCAAGACCAGGCATATCTACGAGATCCGTAACTGCTATCACTCTTCCTCCATATTTCTCAGCATACATCTGAGTTGTGGGAGGAGTACAGTTCATGTCAGCTACAAGTGCATCTACTGCCCCAGTCGCCATTACGAATTCATTCATCAGCCAATTACCTGTCATACCAACAAAAACGTCATCGGTTTCGAACCTTTGCATGAGCTCTTGCCCTGTTTCTATGGATCCAACAATTCTTATTCCCTTTGCTCCAGCATGCTTAGCTCTTTCTTGTACTTCTTCCCTCCTTGCAACTTCTATCAGCGCTGCCCCTACAAATGGCTCGTGACCATTTGGGACTATGTTGACGTAGTCTTCATCTATAATCCCTAAGTCTACCTTAGCTTCGTGAGGTTTTGGAGTACCAAACAATACATCTTGAACTTCCTCAAGGAGAGATAAAGAACCATAAACGGTTGAAAGACCCATTTTTAGTGTTTTTAAGGCAAGGCTTTCATAATTCCCATCAACATTCGTCATAATACTGGTATTAACGTCCATCAATTCATGAAGTGGGCCACCTGGAAGAATACCTAAATC
>SL_8KL_010_SEDDRAFT_10000413_pt1 | contig 37150 bp, 37 predicted proteins | sample SodLakKL_010_SED_4_FD_11160 | JGI IMG/M metagenome (IMG submission 11160)
ACGCCTTCGCCGACCGGCTGCACGAGCTGTGGAACCACCCCCGTCGCTCGACCCCGTGGCGGCGGGGTCAGTGGTGGTTCCAGCTCCGCAACGACGGTCTGCAGGACCAGGACGTGCTGTGGGCCGCTCCCGGTGCCCAGGACGCCGAGCGAGGCGACGTCCAGGACGTCGCGACCGGTCGCTCGACCGCACGGGTGCTGCCGGACGAGGACCGCTGGTGGGTCCTGGTCGACCCGAACACCTGGTCCGGCGACGGCACCGCCTCCCTGTCCGGGCTGGCGGTGAGCGACGACGGTGCCCGCGTGGCCGTCGGCCGGGCCGAGGCGGGTTCGGACTGGACCACCTGGCAGGTCGTCGAGGTGGCCGACGCCCGGACCCTGGCGGATGAGGTGCCCTGGTCGAAGTTCGCCAACGCCGCCTGGCTCCCTGACGGCAGCGGGTTCGTCTACACCGCCTACGACCCTCCGGCGCCGGGCGACGAGCACGCCGCCACCAACCATGACCAGCGCCTCCAGCTCCACCGCGTCGGGACGCCGACAGCCGAGGACGAGGTCATCCTCGCCCGGCCCGACCAGCCCGAGTGGGGGTTCCACCCCGAGGTCAGCCACGACGGACGCTGGTTGGTGGTGGTCGTCACCCGCGGCACCGACCCGGAGACGGGCGTCCTGGTCGCGCCCATCACGCCCGACGGCGGGATCGGTGCCCCCCGGACATTGCTGGCGGAGGGCCGAGCCCAGCACCACCCGATCGGCGTGCTGGGCGAGGAGCTGCTGGTCGTCACCGACCTCGACGCGCCGCTCGGCCGCATCATCGGCGCCCCGCTGACCGGCGGCACGCCCCGTGAGGTGGTCGCCGAGGGCAGCGAACGCCTCCTCGACGCCCGGCTGGTCGGTGCCGCCGCCCCCGGGCTACCGGGCTGGCTGGTCGGTCACCGCCTGTATCACGCGACCTCGCGGTTGGACGTGATCGCCCCGGAGGACGGCAGGCCGCTGGGGACGGTCCCCCTGCCCTGGCCAGTCACCGTCAACAGCACCTCCGGCGGGCGCCGCGACACCACGCTCCACCTCGCCGTCGGCTCCTTCACCGCCCCCGATCGGCTGCTGGCCTGCCATCTCGACGACCTGACGGTCGCGGAGGTCTGGCGCGCCGACGACAGCCCGCCCGGCGACGGGCCGGACGTCGAGGTGGTCGTGGAGCAGGTGGCGGTCCAGCACGACGACGTCGCCGTGCCGCTGTTCGTGCTCCACCGCGCCGACGTGACCCCCGACGGTCGACGACCCACGGTGCTGTGGGGCTACGGCGGGTTCGACATCCCCGTCACACCGATGCACCGGCCCGGCTGGCGGGCCTGGGTGGACGCCGGCGGGGTGCTGGCGGTGGCCTGCCTGCGGGGTGGTGGCGAGTACGGCGTCGCCTGGCGCGACGACGGCCGTCGGGAGCGCAAAGAGCACGTCTTCGACGACGCCCTGGCCTGCGCCGCCTGGCTGTCCGGCCGTCGCCGCGACGAGGTGCGCGGGATCCAGCTCGGTCCGGTCGGCGACGCCGCCGCGGTCTGGACCCGCCCCGAGCAGCTCGGGATCGAGGGCCGCTCCAACGGGGGGCTGCTCGTCGGTGCCTGCCTGACCCGGGATCCGGGGGCCTTCGGCAGTGCCGTCCCGGAGGTGGGCGTGCTGGACCTGGTCCGGTTCCACCGCTTCACGATCGGGTGGGCCTGGACCTCTGACTACGGCTCACCCGAGGATCCCGACGACCTGGCCGTCCTCCTGCGCTACTCCCCCTACCACCGTCTGGAGGTCGGTCGCGTGTACCCGCCGACCCTGCTCACCACCGGCGACACCGACGACCGGGTGGTGCCGGCGCACTCCTTCAAGTTCGCGGCGGCCCTCCAGCACGCCCAGGGTGGGGACGCGCCCGTGCTGCTGCGCATCGACCGCTCCGCCGGCCACGGTGCCGGCAAGCCGGTGACCAAGCTGCTCGAGGAGCGGGCCGACGTGCTGGCGTTCCACGCCGCCCACCTCGGGCTGACGGACGACCGCGGGGACGCTGCGGTCCCCGGATGACGTCGTGCCCCCGCCGAAGCGGGGGCACGACGTCGTCGACGAGCGCGACCGGTGCGGGGCCGCGGCTCGCGACGCTCAGCTGGTGAGCCACTCGGGCTTGCCGCCCTTGGTCTTGTAGAAGATCTCCGAGATCGCGTCGATCTTGGCGATCAGGTCCTCTGCGACGGCGACGTCCATGGTCTTCTTCGCCTCGCCCGCCGCCTTGATGGCGTGCCAGAACATCTCGTGGAGCTCGGGGTACTCCTCGAGGTGGGGCGGCTTGAAGTAGTCGGTCCACAGCACCGAGAGGTGGTGCTTGACCAGCTCCGCGCGCTCCTCCTTGATCGTGATCGCGCGCTGCCGGAACACCTCGTCGTCGGAGTCGTGGTACTTCTTCGCCGACATCAGCACGGACTCCGCCTCGATCCGCGCCTGCTCCGGGTAGTACACCCCGCACATCAGGTCACAGTGGGCGTCGGCGACACGCGCGCCGCGCACCGGGCGCAGGGCATGTAGCAGTGAGGTCAGTCGCATCAGGTGCTCCTTGGGGTCGAGCGGGTCGTGTGCCATCAGCGTAGGGCACCTCGCCCCTGGCGCGCCCGTCCCAAGGTGGGTGACCGGTACGTTCGGTCGTCGGTGGTCGGACCACGGCCGGACGGGACCGCGACGGCACGGACGCCGTTGCAGGAGGCAGCCGCGGTGACGGGACGCACGCAGGCACGGGCTCGGATGACGACCCTGCTCGCCGTGGTGGTCGGCGGCTACCTCGGTGTCCTGGCCGCGGACCGGTCCCGGATGGTGGTCGCCGGGCCGTCGATGGCACCGACGCTGCTGCCGGGCGAGGTGGTGCTGACCGTCCCGGCCGTCGGTCGGTGGCTGCAGCCCGGACGGCTCGTCGTGCTCCGGGATCCGGGCGACCCCGACCACCTCGTCATCAAGCGGGTCGGAGACCTCGCCGACGGGCATCTGTGGGCCGTGGGTGATGATCCCCACCGCTCGACCGACAGTCGCGTATGGGGTTGGCTCCCGGTCGCCGCTATCCGCCGGATCGTGATCGTGCGGTGGCCCGATGTGCGCAGCCCCCTGCGCCGGGTGGTCATCGCCCAGCCGCCCGCGCAGGACACGGCGCAGGACACGGCGCAGGAGACGGTTCCGGGGACACCCGCGCCGCCCCCCGTGGACCCCCCGGAGGTGGCGGAACCCACCGGTCAGCGCAGCGCCGGGCGACGGGCGAGCACCAGCACCTCCGGGTCGTCCAGCGCCACCTCGCCGTCATCGCGTCGGCCGTAGGCACCGGGTTCCACCCCGCGGACCGACACCTGCTCGAGGCCCGCCCGGCCGGCCAGCGCCGCGGCCTCCCGGGCGGTGTAGGCCGCCGTCCACAGGTCCGTGGTGCGTCGGGCGTGGTCGGGGCCACGGACCTCGGTCCGCTGGTGATGGACGAGGCCGACCGTGTCGAAGGCGTCCCCGGGAGCGAGGTGGCGGGCGGCGAACAGCGCGTGGAAGCAGGTGAAGGCGACCGCACCCCCCGGCCTCACCGCCGCGGCCAACCCAGCCACCACCCCGGGGTCGGAGACGGGGGAGGTGCCGAGCGCGCCCTGGCACAGCGACCACGCCACGTCGAAGGTGCCGGCCCGCTCGCCGAGCCAGGCCACCAGCTCGCGGGCGTCGGCCACCTCGAGGTCGAGCAGCGGGCCGACCCCCGCGAGGGTGGCGGCCGCCCGGCCCGCGTCGAGCAGCGCCGGTGACACGTCCACCCCCGTCCCGCGGACACCTCGGCCCGCCAGCCAACGCAGATGCCGACCGTCCCCGCACCCGACGTCCAGGACCCGGTCCCCCGCCGAGAGCCCGAGCAGCTCCGACAGGGTGCCCGCCTCCTCGGCGGTGCCAGCGGTGAAGGCGTTGCGGGCGTAGTCGGCCCCCTGGAACTCACCGATGTCGAGGTAGAAGGCCGGGTCACCGGGGGCGGGCACCGGGGGCGCCGTCGTCGACAGGTCGCGGTGATCGCGCCAGGAGGGCGAGGGCGGTGTCACGCGTCGCGGTCGGCGTCACCGGCCCTGGCCGCGCCGCCGCCCTCGGGGTGCGTCGCCCACCAGGCGTCCAGGGCCGTGAGCGCCTCCCCCTCGCTCATCGGTCCCCGCTCCATCCGTAGGTCCAGCAGGTACTGCCAGGCCTCGCCGACGACCGGACCCGGTCGGATGCCGAGATGGCGCATGATGGTGTTGCCGTCCACCGCTGGGCGCAGGGCCTCCAGCTCCTCCTGCTCGCGGAGCTCGGCGACCCGCGCCTCCAACTCGTCCACCCGTCGCTGGATCGCCCGGGCCCGTCGGGGGTTGCCGGTGGTGACGTCCGCCCGGGTCAGGGTGTTCAACCGCTCGTAGAGGTGGCCGGCATCGCGCACGTACCTGCGCACGGCGGCGTCGGTCCACCCCTGCTTGTAGGTGTGGAAGCGCAGGTGCATTCGCACCAGCTCGCTGACGTCGCGGACCGTGTCCTTGTCGAAGCGCAGGGCCCGCAGCCGGTGGCGTGTCTGCCGTGCCCCGACCACGTCGTGGTGGTGGAAGGTCACCGTGCCGTCACGGTGGATCTCGCGCGTGTCGGGCTTGCCGATGTCGTGGAGCAGGGCCGCGAGCCGCAGCACGACGTCGGGACCGTCGAGCTCCAGCTCGATCACGTTCTCGATCACGGCCAGGGTGTGGGCCCAGACGTCCTTGTGCCGGTGATCGGGGTCGCTGCAGGCGCTGAGCTCGACGAGCTCGGGCAGGACGTGCTCGGCGAGCCCGGTCGCCAACAGCAGTTCGAGCCCGCGGCGCGGGTTCCTTCCGCCGAGCAACCGGACCAGCTCGTCACGAACGCGCTCGGCCGAGATCTCGGTCAGCAGGTCCGCGAGCTCCGTGGCCGCCTCGGCGGCGGCGGGCTCCACCTCGACGTCCAGCACCGCCGCGAACCGGGCCAGGCGGACCATCCGCAGCGGATCGTCGGTGAAGGAGGTGTGGGGGTCGATCGGGGTCCTGAGCACGCCCCGGCGCAGATCGGCCAGCCCGCCGTGGGGGTCGATGAAGCGGAACCCGGGGACCTGGACCGCCATGGCGTTGACGGTGAGGTCCCGGCGCGCGAGGTCGCCCTCGATGGTGTCGCCGTAGGTCACCTCGGGGTGGCGGGAGCCCGGCTGGTACTGGTCGGCTCGGAACGTGGTGATCTCCACGCGGCGGGTCGGGCGCCCCGGGTGCTCCCGCTGGCAGGACACGGTCCCGAAGGCGGCGCCGGTCAGCCACAGGGCGGTGGCCCAGGGCTGCACGATCCGCTGGGTGTCCTCGGGTCGCGCGGAGGTGGCGAAGTCCAGGTCGACCTGCTCGAGCACGTCCTCGTCACCTGCGGCCAGCAGCGTGTCGCGCACCGTCCCGCCGACGAGGTGGAGCTCGTGACCGGCTGCATCGAACGCCGCCCCGAGCTCCCGGGCCTCGGGGTAGACGTCGACCAGCCGCCCGAGCTGGACGGCCTGGTCGTCGGTCAGTCGTGCATCGGTCACGGAGACGCTCGCTCCTGGGGTGTGGTCGCGGGTGTGGTCGCGGGTGTGGTCGCGCCGGAGAGCGGGGTGGCGCATCGGCCCGCAACTGTAGGGCCCTCGGGCAGGAGCCGACCGCGGCGAGGTCGCACGGACGGCCCCGGCGACGTGCACCGAGCAGCCCCGTATGGTGCCATGGCCGGCCCCATCCCATGCGACCACCTGGTCCCTCGAGGTCCCCGTGCGCGACACCGACCCGGCCTCGCCGCCGCGACCGCCGGTCCCGCCCCCACCGCCGGGGCGCGGGTCGACGGCGGCCGGCACGCCTCCGCCGCCCAGGGCACCGCAGCGGCCGACGCCGTGGACCGCAGCGGCGCCGCGGACGGGCGCGAGCCCCGTGGGGTGGGGCGAGGGGGGACCGGTGACGATCCGGGCCGGCGACGAGATCCCCCGCCCGGGTCTGGACGACCACGAACGCGAGCTGGCTCCGGCGGTGGTGACCGCCTGGCGACTCTCGGCCGCGATCGGCTGGATCCTGCCCGCCGTGGTCGCCCTGGTGCTCGGCTTCGTGCTGGGTGGCGGCTGGGGCTGGCTGGTGCTGGTCGTCCTCGCCGCGCTGGTGGTGTTCTCCATCGTGTTCTACCCCCCGATGCGCTACCGCCGCTGGCGTTGGCAGCTGACCGAGCTCGCCATCGAGCTGCGCTACGGCGTGCTGGTCCGGACCCAGGAGACCGTCCCCTACTTCCGCATCCAACAGATCGACATCGCGGCCGGACCGGTGGACCGCCTCCTCGAACTCGCCAGCCTCCAGGTCACCAGCGCCTCCGCGTCCGGCTCGGCCACCCTGCCCGGCATCGCCGCCGAGGACGCCCCCCGCGTCCGCGCGGAGCTGCTGGCCAGAGCCGCCGCCGCGGTGGCGGAGCACCCCGGGGACCTACGCGATGCCGTCTGAGCCCGGCGGCCACCCTCCACCGCCCCTCCGGCCGCCGCGGCCCCTCCGGCCACCACCGCCGCAGCCGCCGCCCTCGCCCTCGCCGCACTCGCCCTCGCCGTCGCCACCCCCGCCACCTACGCCCGGGTCCTTCCCGACCGGGGCGCAGGGCCCGACGGATGAAGGCGCCCCGAGCACCGGGACGGCCGGCTCGCCCCGCGACTTCCGCGAGCCTCGGCGGCTCCACCCGGCGTCCGTCCTGCTCGGCATCCCCCTGGCGCAGGCGGTCCAGGCACTGATCTTCCCCTTCGTGGCCACCCTGGCGGCACCGCGGTGGTTCACCCTGTTCGTGCTGTTCAGCGTCGCTCTCGTCGGCGGGGTGCTGCGCTTGCTGGACTGGCGGATGCGCACCTTCTCCTTCGACGGCGAGGTACTGCGCGTCGATCACGGCGTGCTCAGCCGTAACCACCGCAGCCTCGACGTCAGCCGCATCCAGCAGGTCGAGATCCAGCGCGGGGCGATCCAGCGGGTGTTCGGGCTGGCGGCCATCCGGGTGGAGACCGCCGGCAGCGCCAGCGAGCCCGAGGTCGACCTCAGGGTGCTGCCCGACGCCGACGCCGTCGCCCTGCGCTCCGCGGTACGGCTCAGCCAGGCGCGCCTGACGGGACGCGCCCTCAGCGGGGAACCGTCGGACGACGACGGGGCGGGAGTTGCCGAGCAGGAGGTGCTGCGGGTCCCGTTACCGCACGTGATCCTCGCGTCGGTCACCGGCGCCCGGCTGCTGGTGCTGCCGGCCGTGATCGGTGGTGCGCTGCAGTTCATCGGCAACCAGATCGGTCCGTTCGTCGACGACGCGATCGAGCGGGCGGTCGAGCTCGGCCTCGCCGGCGAGACCCCCGCCTTCGAGGGGCCGAACTGGCGGTTGATCGCCGTCGGCGTGGCGCTGGGGCTGATGCTGTCCGTCGCGGCGGCGGTGGTCGTCGGGGTCCTGCGGGACGGCAACTTCCACATCCGACAGGTGGACGAGGATCTCCACATCTCCCGCGGTCTGCTGTCGACCCGCGACTCCGTCGTGCCTCTGCGACGGATCCAGATGGTGGAGATCAAGCGGAACTGGGCCCGGCGGGTCCTCGGGTACGCCACGGTCCGGATCCGTTCAGCCGGCGGCTCGACCGGGGGTGACGGTCGGGTCACCGTGCCCCTGCTGCCCAACGACGAGGTCGATCGGCTGCTCAGCTGCCTGCTGCCCAACGTCGACGGCGTACCCGACCTGTACGCCCACCCCCCGGCCGCCCTGCGACGCGCCCTGTTCCGCTGGCTGCGACCCGCGGTCGTGCTGATCGCTGCGGCGCATCTGCTGCCCGAGGTGATCGCCTTCCTCGACACCGACCTGGTAGCCACCGCCCAGCCCTACACGTTCCTGCTGCTCCCCATCAACGCCATGCTGGCGGTGATCGAGTACCGCCAACTGGCGCACGGCGCCACGCCTTTGGTCGTCGCAGCGCGTAGCGGTGCGCTCTCGATCAGTACCGACATCGCCCCGGTCGTCAAGGTGCAGGCCCTGACCAGCCGCCGATCCTTCTTCCAGCGGCGTCTGGAGTTGACCACCCTGGTCGCCCACGTCGCGGGCCCGGGGGCGCTGTTGACGGTGCTCGACGCCGGGCGCGACGATGCCGCGCGCCTCCACGCCCGGCTCACCGAGCACGCCGCCTCGCCGATCCCGGTCGTACCGGAGCGGGAGGACGGGCAGCCCGGGGCCGACGGCGTGCGTGGTGGCGCCGTGGACCTCGGTCAGCCAGCGACGGCCGGCTGACCACCCCACGACCGCCACCTGGACACTCTGGGGCAGTTCTCCGGCCACCGGTGACCGGGTAGGTGCCCCGCAGCGACCGCCCCGCCAGCACCGACCCCCGCAGCGACCGCCCCGCCAGCACCGACCCCCGCAACGCCCCGCCGCCCCCGCAGCGCCCCCCGCAACGCCACGCCGCCCCCCGCAGCGCCACGCCGCCCCCGCAGCGCCCGCGGAAGGAGCCCGACACCGCCAGGCGTCAGGAGGCCACCAACCCCGCGCCCCGCAGGGAGACGCGGAAGTCGTGGGGGTTGGTCGCGGTCGCCAGGGCGTCCCGCAAGGTCACCTCACCCGACTGGTACAGCGCCAGCAGGTGCTGATCGAAGGTCTGCATGCCGTAGTAGCCACCCTCGGCGATCGCCTCGGAGATCATGGGCAGCTGGGCAGGATCCACGATGAACTCGTAGGTGCGCGTGGTCATCACCAGCACCTCGACGACCGCGACTCGACCGTGCCCCGTGGCCCGGGGTGCCAGCCGCTGACAGACGATGCCCTTGAGCGAGTTGGCCAAGCTGATGCGCGCCTGTCCCTGGCTCTCCTTCGGGTACATGTCGACCACGCGGTTGATGGTCTCCCGCGCGTCGGTGGTGTGCAGCGTCGAGATGACGAGGTGGCCGGTCTCCGCGGCCTGCAACGCCGCCTCGACGGTCTCGAGGTCGCGCATCTCGCCGATGAAGATCACGTCCGGGTCCTGCCGCGACACGGCCTTCAGACCGCTGGCGAAGTCCTTGGTGTCCACACCGACCTCACGCTGGTCGATGATCGCGTGGTCGTCCCGGTGGAGGACCTCGATCGGATCCTCGAGCGTGACGATGTGGCACCGCCGGGTCGCATTGACGTGGCTGATCATGGCCGCGGTGGAGGTGGTCTTCCCGGAACCCGTCGGACCGGTGACCAGCACCAGGCCGCGGTGCTCCTCGGCCAACTTGCGCACCGAGGCCGGCAGCCCGAGGGCCTCGAAGGACTGGGTCCCGGGCAACACGCGCCGGCACACGATCCCCACGGAGCCCCGCTGCAGGAAGGCGTTGACCCGGAACCGCCCCACCCCGGCGATCGAGAAGGCGAAGTCCACCTCCTTGTCCCGCTCGAAGACCTCCTTCAACCGGGTATCCATCATGGACTGGGCGAGCTGCGCGGTGTCACCCTCGGAGATCGGAGGCAGACTGGTGATCGGCTTCAGGTCACCATCGATGCGCACGTAGGCCGGACCACCCGCCTTCAGGTGCAGGTCGGAGCCACCGGACTCCACCAGGACCTGTAGGTACTCGTTCACGTTCGGCACGAGGCTCGAGCTCCTGTGTCGGACGGCATCGGGGGCACCGTCGTCTCGCCAGCATCATCGACCACGCCAGCTCGCGACTTGAGGCCGGCCGGTCACACCTCGAGGTCGAGGGTGATCGGGCCATCGTTGACCAGGCTCACCTGCATGTGCGTGCGGAAACGTCCCGTGGCCACGGTGGCGCCCAGGGAGCGCAGGGTCTCGACCAGGTGCTCGATGAGCGGCTCGGCCACCTCGGGCCCGGCGGCCGCCACGAAGGAGGGCCGACGCCCCTTGCGGGTGTCGCCGTAGAGGGTGAACTGGCTCACCACCAGCAGGCTGCCGCCGGTGTCGGCACAGCTCAGGTTCATCGCGCCGGCCTCGTCGGAGAAGATGCGCAGGTGCAGCAGCTTGCGGGCCAGCTTCTCGGCCTCGGTGGGACCGTCGTCGTGGGTCACCCCGACCAGGGCGACCAGGCCGGGGCCGATCCGGCCCGTCTCGACCGGCTCGGCGTCCGGCCGCAGCGTCCGGACCGATGCCGAGGTGACCCGTTGGACCACGGCGCGCATGGCGACCCCTCCACTCCGGCCGCGCGCGAGGCTCAGCCGCTGGCTGGCAGCCGGGCCGCCGGGCGCATCCCGGGGTGCGAGGGTAGACCTCGCGGTGACCAGGTCGGTCGCTACCCTCGAACCATGGCCAGGTACCCCACACGACGCGCCACCTCCGCCGGTGGTGTGGTCTGTGACGACCGGCCCGATGGTCGCCGGTGGGTGCTGTTGATCGCCCGCCGCAACGCGGCCGGCAAGCCCCAGTGGACGCTGCCCAAGGGCGGCATCGAGGACGGCGAGTCCGAGGAACAGGCCGCGCTGCGCGAGGTCCGCGAGGAGACCGGCTACGGCGCCCTGATCGAGGAGTTGCTCGGCACGATCGAGTACTGGTTCGTGTGGCGTCCGGATCAGGTCCGCTACCACAAGTTCGTCCACTACTACTTCATGTGGTGGGACGGCCAGGAGCCGGGCACACGCGACGACGAAGCCGAGCACGTGGAGTGGGTCCCCCTGGAGGTGGCGTTGGTCCGGCTCGCGCACCGCAACGAGCGCAAGCTGGTGGAGAAGGCGCGGACCGCCGCGCCCACCCGCCCCCAGCCGCCGCGGCACGCTGCCGCCGCGATCGACGGGTGAGCCGTTCGCGCGGCCGCGGTCGCGCCCGGACCATCCGCGCGGCCGTCATCACCCTGGCGATCCTCTGGCCGCTGGCGACGGTGCTGGCGACGCCTGGGCTGGCCCAGTCCGACGTCCCGCAGCCCCGGGCCGAGGTCACGATCACCGCCCTGACCCGCGTGCTCGGACCGGGCACGGTCCCGGCCGTCGACGATCCCGCCCAGGAGCTCGTCTACCCGGACGACCTCGAGCTGCGGGTCCTGGTCGACAACATCGGCAGCGCACCGCTGACCGGAGCGCAGCTGGTGGTCGAGGTCCATCCCCCCACGCTCACCCGTGGCCTGCTGGCGAACGCGCTGGACGGCAACCTGCGCGGATCCGCGCTGCACGTCCACACCCAGCCGCTGTCCGACGAGGGTCCGGTCCAACCCGGAGAGCTGATCGGGGTCACCGATCGCTTCGCGCGGCAGGAGGTCACCTGGGCCAGCGGGCCCGGCGGCGTGCACCCGGTACGGGTCGCCGTGCTGCTGGGCACCGAGGTCCTGGACGAGGCCGTGACCGCGGTCGTCTGGCTCAACGACGTGCCCACCACCCCGCTGCTGGCGTCCCTGATCTGGCCGATCGACACCCCGCCCTGGCGTGGGCCGGGGGGTAGCTACCCGAGCGGTATCGAGCGAGAGACCCGACCGGGCTCGCGGCTCGACCGGCTGGTGGGCGCGCTCGAGCGGGCCCCCGCCAACGTCCCCGTGGTACTGGCACCCGCAGCCCATCTGCTAGAGGACCTCAGCGACCGCTCGGACGGGTACGTCAGCCAGGTACGAACCGAGGCAGGCAACCTCGAGCCGCGCCTGGTCGGTCCGTCCGATGCCGGCGCGATCGACGCGACCGCGCTGCTCAGACGGATGCGTGACATCACCGCCCTGTCGCCTCTGGACCCGATCAGCGCGACCTACGCGGACGCGGACCTCGCCGCCCTGCTCGCGGGCGATGCCGTGCAGGCCGAGCTCGCCGCGATCGCCGCTGCCGACGGCCGTCGACGGCTGCAGTTGCAGCTCGGGGTGGAGGTCGACGGGTCGACCCACCTCGTCGGCGCGCCGATCGATCGTGCGGCGCTGGACGTGATCCCCGGAGAGACCCTGCTGCTGCCGAGCCACGTCGCCGACCTCCCAGCTCTCGGGACCGACCCCGAGCTCGGCCCACCCGTGCGGCTGCTGCAGGCGCCCTCGGGACGGCTGCTGACCGGCCTGGTCGGTGACCCCTACCTCGCTGCCGGCCTCGCCCAGCTCGACAGCGGCGACGGCGCGATCGTCGCCAGCCAACGCGTGTTGGCGGAGACGGCGATGGCCTACCTCGCCTCACCGGGGTCCGGCCCCCGCGGTCTGGTGCTGCTACCGGAGCAGGCTTGGGACCCGCCCGGGGCCGTGGCCGACGAGCTCCTGGACGCACTCGGGGAAGCCCCGTGGCTGCGCTTCGTGTCCCCGGCCACCATGACAGCCGAAGCCCAACGCAGCTCCAGCATGGTGGGGCTGGCCCCTCCGACCTCCGGAGCTCTCGGCCCGGAGCTCGGTCCGGAGCTGTCGGCGGTGTGGAGCGACCTGCACGCCGCGATCGACGCCTCCCCGCCGGAGACGACCCGGCTCGAGGAGCGGCCGATCGAGGAGCTGCGGGAGGACCTCCTCCGAGCCACCTCGGCGTGGTTCCGCGGCGACGGTACGGCTCAGGCGGCAGCGCTGGTCCGCGACGTACGACGTGTCGTGGACAGCACCTTCGGGCTCGTCGAGGTCGCGGCGCAGCCCGTGACCCTGACTTCCGATACGGGACAGGTCCCCGTGACCCTGGAGCGCACCCGAGGTGGCCCGCTGCAGGTCGTGGTCACCGTCGAGTCCCAGGGGCGCCTGCTGTGGCCCGAAGGCCGTCGCTCAGAGGTGATCGAGCTGAGCGAGGGCACCGCTCAGACGGTGTCCTTCGCGACACAGGCGGTCTCCACCGGGACCTTCCCCGTGACCGTGGTGGTCACCGATCCGTCCGAGAACCGCGAGCTCGCCCGGGACGCCCTCTCGGTGCGGTCGACGGCGATCTCGCGTCCTGCTCTGGCGGCGGTCGGGATCGTGGTCCTGGTGCTCCTTCTCGTCGGTTCCTTACGTCGGCGGCCCGAACGACCGAGATTAGAGGTGGTGCGCGATACTGACGTCGCACCCCCAGACGGTGACGTCGGCGGAGGAGGTTCCCGATGAGCACCTCTCACGGGCAGGCAGGTGGCATCGTCACCGGCTGGTTGCTACAGCTCATGCTCTGGCTCGCGGTCCTCGCGGTCGTGGTGTTCGAGATCGGCGCGGTGGTCGTCGCCAGCGTCGACGCGGACAGTGCCGCGGGCGAGGTCGCACGGGCCGCTGTGGTTGCCTACCGTTCGAGCGGATCGCTCGCCGACGCCGAGACGGCGGCAGAGGCGGTGGCGGACGGACGGTCGGTGGAGCTCATGAGCCTGGAAGAGGACGGGACGACGATGACGGTCGAGGTCGGTCGTGACGCCGGGACGCTGCTCCTGCACCGGCTGGCCCTGACCGAGGAGCTGACGCAGCGCACCGCCTCACGCGACGTGCAGATCAGGTCCTAGGGCGTGGACGACACCGCAGACCGCCGGTTGGGTGGGGACGAGCCCACGCTGACCGGTGAGGCGTCCTTCGACGCCCACGGCTCCGCCGCGGAGCCGGTGCCGGTTCGGCCCTGGCCTGACCGCTCACACCTCGCGGGACGCTACGCCCTGCAGGAGCCGATCGCCTCGGGCGGCGCTGCCATCGTGTGGCGTGCCTTCGATGAGAACCTGTCACGCACGGTGGCCATCAAGCTCCTGCACCCCCACCACGCCAACGACCCCACCGTCGTGGAGCGCTTCGAGCGGGAGTCGCGGGCTGCCGCCCAGCTCGCCCACCCCAACGCGGTCCGGATCTACGACACCGGACGCCAGGACGACCTCGTCTACCTGGTCATGGAACACGTCGACGGTCCGAGCCTGCGCGAGGTGCTGCGGTCCCAGGGGGAGCTCGATCCGGTGGCGGTCGCCGCGGTCGGCGAGCAGGTGGCCTCCGCGCTGGGTGAGGCCCACGCGCACGGGTTGGTCCACCGCGACGTCAAGCCTGCGAACATCCTGATCGCCGCCGACGGGACGATGAAGGTCACCGACTTCGGGATCGCCAAGGCCCTGTCCACCGCCGATACGACGCTCACCACCCCCGGCACCGTGGTCGGCACGGCCGCCTACGTCGCCCCGGAGCAGCTCGAGGACGGCGACATCGATGCTCGGGCCGATATCTACGCCCTCGGGGTCGTGCTCCACGAGTGCCTCACCGGTCGCCCGGCCTTCAGTGGCGACACCGCGACAGCCACCGCGGCGATGCGCCTGACCCACGAGCTCCTCCCCCCCCGCCAACTCCGTGCCGACGTCCCCCGCGCCCTCAACGACGTGATCGTGCGTGCGACCCGTCGGGAGCGGATCGACCGCTACCCGGACGGCGGTGCCATGGCTGGAGCCCTGGCGCCCCTGGTGACCGCCAAGCCGAGCGAGGTCACCGCTGCCCTGACCCACCACGAGGACCCCGACGCCCCGCAGGTCCTGCCGATGGGGCGCGACGAGTTGCCCTACTCCGGCCCGATGCCGACGACCCGTCGGGAGTACGCCCGCCGGCTGGCGGCCGCCGTGCTCGGTGGCGTCGTTCTCACGCTCGTCGCCGTGTTCGCCTACGACGCCCTCCAGGACGACGACCCCCCGGATCCAACGACCACGGCGGTCGTTCATCCCGTGGAGGAGGTGATGGTCTTCGACCCTGCGGCACCGGGTCGCGGCGACAACCTGGACCAGGCCAGCAACACGATCGATGGTGACCCTCAGACGACCTGGACGACCGAGGCCTACGACGACGCTGACTTCGGCGGCGAGAAGGACGGCATCGGGCTCGTGTTCGACCTCGGCGAGGAGCGTGACGTGAGGGGGGTCACCCTGGAGCTGGCCCGCGGCGGACTGGCCGTCGAGCTCTACGCCAGCGACCAGCTGCCGCCCGAGGTGGCCAGCCCGGGCACCTGGGGGGAGCCCCGGGCCTCCCAGAACGACACCCTCAGCCAGCAGCCTTTCTCCTTCAACACCACCTCCCAGCAGTACTGGCTGCTGTGGATCACCGGGTTGTCCGCCGGTGCCACCGACGAGTTCACCGCCGAGGTCGCCGAGGTCCGCTTCCTCGGGCCCTCCTGACCGCGATGACCACCCTTTCCCTGGATGCGCTGAGCGACGAGCAGGTCCTCGCCCGCTACATCGATACCGGCGCCCCCGCCGGCGACCGCGAGGCCGCCTTCCACACCCTGGTCGACCGCTACCACCGACGAGTGTTCGCCATCTGCTTCGAGGTGCTGCGCTCGCGCAGCGACGCCGAGGACGCCACCCAGGAGACCTTCGTCAAGCTGGCCCGTGGCGCCGCCGGGTTCCGGGGTGACGCCAAGCTGTCGACGTGGCTGTACCGGGTGGCCCGCAACGTCTGTACCGATCACATCCGTCACGACGCCCGCCGGCCCGCCACCCCGGTGGCCGACCCGGGGCTGCTCGACGACGCGCCCTCGGAGCCGGACAGCAGCGCCGGGACCGCCGAACACCTGGCGGTGGCCACCGCGCTCGACACGCTCGACCCCCTCTCGCGCCGGGCACTGGTCCTGGTCGCGGTCGAGGGTCTCACCTACGCCGAGGCCGGCGAGGTCCTCGGCCTGCCGGACGGCACCGTGAAGAGCAGGGTGTCACGAGCCCGGGGACGGCTCGCCACGGCGCTGGCCGAGCGCAGCCGCTCCCCGAGATCCGATGCAACCCCACCACCTGACCGCACGTCCCACCCCTGACCACACCGCGGACCCGGGCGGAGCCGGGCGCCAGGAGCACCGTTGGACGAGATCGAGCGCCTGACCAGCTACCTCGACGGTGAGCTGGAAGCTGGTGAGCGTCGTGCCCTCGAGGCCGAGCTCGCCGGCGATCAGGCGCTGCGGGAGCGTCTGGCGGCGCTGCGGGGAGCGGACCAGGCGCTGGGCGCGCTGGGAGCCACCGAGCTCCCGTCCGGAGCGCGCCGCCGCCTCGACGCCCGGCTCGCGGGCGTCCTCGAGGAGGTGCTGTCGACCACCCCGGAGGGCCTGGCCGCCCCACCACCGCCCACCGCGGCCACGGCCGACGATGCGCCCGCCCCCTCGATGGGCACCGACGGGGGCGACGACGAGCTCTCGCTGCGTCGGCGTCGGCGCGTCCGGCCAGCGGTGACCGGCGTAGCGGCCGGCCTGGTACTGCTCGCCGGCGGCCTCGTGGGACTGGGCCAGCTCGACCTCGGCGCCGACGACGCCCGGACGGCCGAGAGCGTCGACGCGATGATGAGCGCCGACGACGCGGAGCTGGCACCCGCCGAGCCCCCCGGCGCCGATGGTGAGGCGCTCGCACCCGTCGTGATCGACGACGGCCGATCGACCTCCACCGCGGAGCTGGAGGCGCTGCTGGCCAGCCCGGAGCTCGAGGCGTTGGCCGATCAGGCCCTGTCAGCGGGCGACGGCGAGGTCGTGGCCGCCCGGTTCCAGCAGCTCCTGCTCGGTGGCGTGCCCCCGATGACGTCGGGCTCGGTCGCCGACGCCGAGGAAGCCGAAGAAGCGGACCGCTCGGTCGAGCCCACGATCGTGACCCGTGACGGCCGGACGCTCGACTCCGATGACGCCGGCGATCTCCGCCGCTGCCTGGCCACCCTTCTCAAGGATGGCGAGCAGGCGATCCCCACGCGGGTCGAGCTGCTGGAGTTCGACGGCACCCCCGCGGTCAGCGTCGGGCTGGTCACGCCCGACCCGCAGAGCGGTGCCTTCACGCGGATCGAGGTGTGGACGCTGGAGCAGGCCACCTGCCAGGTGCTGCGATTCGACCAGGTCTGACCAGGCCTGACCAGGCCTGACCAGGCCTGATCAGCGGCCGCGGACCACGATCCAACCGCCGTAGATCGCCGCCGGGTAGGCGAGGAACACCAGGCCGGCCGGAGCCGTCGACAGACCGGCGAACGCCATCGCGATCGCGACCGTGAACCCGGCCAGGGTCATGGCGACCGCACGGATGAATGGCGAATCGCGCTCCTCGGAGCCCCAGTAGACCGCCCTGGCCACACCCCAGCCGATCGCGCCGGCGGAGATCAGGAACAGGAAGCCACCCTGGAGCACCACCGCGAGCACGAGGCCGCCCACCACGGCGGCCGCCAGCCCCACCGCCACGGCCCTCGCCCCGACCACCGCGGCCAGGCGGTCACCGCTCGGTGCGCTTCGCGCTCCCCCGCCGCCGGCACCGGCTCGGCGGTTGACGCTGGCGCTGAACCGCTCCAGCGCACCCGCCCCCTGCTCACCTCGCCGCGAGGTCGTGCTGTCCAGGTGACGGGCGCACGCCGGACACTTGTAGCCCACGGCCGCCTCACGGGCGCAGTCCGGACAGATCGGCGTCTCGCAGGCGGAGCAGCGCAACCGGGTCTGGACCGACGGGTGCTGGGCGCAGGCGGTGGGGGCGGGCATGGCGCCAGGGTAGGGGAGGGAATACCGGGGCGGTGGCCGCCGTTAGCCTGGTCCGAGGATCGCACCTGCGTTGCGCTCCGCCCTGCTCCGATACCTCCAGAGGTCGCCCATGTCCGACACGCCGCAGATCAACCTCAGCCCCGTGGGGGCGCCCTCCTCGGCCAGCGAGCCGACCGGCACCCCCGAGCTCGAGGACCAGATCCACGAGACGATCATCATCGGCTCCGGCCCGGCCGGCCTGACCGCCGCGGTGTACGCCGCACGAGCGAGCCTGGAGCCGATCCTGATCGAGGGGGTGCTCGAGGGCGGACCCACGGGTGGCCAGCTCACCCTGACCACGGACGTGGAGAACTTCCCGGGCTTCTCCGACGGCATCCTCGGACCCGAGCTCATCACCAACATGCGCGACCAGGCCGCCCGCTTCGGGACCCGGTTCGTCACCGAGGACGTGACCAGCGTCGACCTCTCCGGGGAGGTCAAGGTGCTGGAGACCGCCTCCGGGCTCCGGCTGTCGACCCGGGCGCTGATCATCGCCACGGGTGCCAAGCCCCGACGCCTCGAGGTCCCCGGGGAGGACGAGCTGTGGGGCTCGGGCGTCTCCGCCTGCGCGACCTGCGACGGCTTCTTCTTCCGTGACAAGCACGTCATCGTCGTCGGTGGGGGCGACTCGGCCATGGAGGAGGCGACCTTCCTGACCAAGTTCGCCTCCAAGGTGACGGTCGTGCACCGTCGGGACCAGCTCCGCGCATCGGTCATCATGCAGGAACGGGCGTTCAAGAACGATCGCATCGAGTTCGCCTTCAACGCAACCGTCTCGGAGATCCTCGGCGAGGGGGGTCTGATGAGCGGCGTGGTGCTGACCGACACGGTGACCGGCGAGCAGCGCACGCTGGCCGCCGACGGGCTGTTCCTGGCGATCGGCCACATCCCCAACACCTGGCTGTTCGACGACGTGCTCGAGACCGACGGGGAGGGCTACCTCCTCGTCGACGAACCCTCGACGGCGACCAACCTGGCAGGCGTCTTCGCCTGCGGCGATGTCATGGACCACACCTACCGCCAGGCGGTCACCGCCGCCGGGACCGGCTGCCGGGCCGCCATGGATGCCGAGCGCTACCTCGCCGGTGGTGCCGGCGTGACCGCCGCGAGTCCGGAGGCCGAGCCCGCGGTCGTCGGCGGCTGAACGGCCGAACGGCTGCCGCTGCCGGGCGGTCGCGAGGTACCGTGCGCCCCGGACCCACGATCCGAAGCCGCCCGCCGGGCCGCGTCGGAGTTGCCCACACAGGAGCCTCACCCATGGGAGCTACCCCCGTCAGCACCAGCGACTGGACCTCAGAGGTCCTGGAGTCGGACCGGCCTGTGCTCGTCGACTTCTGGGCCGAGTGGTGCGGGCCCTGCAAGATGGTGTCACCGATCGTCGACGAGATCGCGAACGAGCGGTCGGAGCAACTGAAGGTCGTCAAGCTGAACGTGGACGAGAACCCCGACACCGCCCGGGAGTACGGGATCATGTCGATCCCCACCCTGCTGGTGTTCAAGGGGGGCCGCCCTGACAAGCGGATCGTCGGCGCCAAGGGCAAGGCCGCGCTGCTCAAGGACCTGAAGGACTACGTGAGCTGAGCCGCCCCCCCTGATCCGAGCACCCCGGTCGCCGGCCGGGGTGTCGCTCTGCGACGGCGACGGCCCCGAGCCTTGGACCTACCCATGTCCCCGGAGTGGACCGAGCTGATCGGCTACGTCGCCTCGGCGTTGATCGTCCTCAGCCTGCTGATGTCGTCGGTGTTCCGGCTGCGGGTCATCAACCTCGTCGGCGCGGCGGTGTTCACGGCCTACGGGGGGCTGATCGGCTCGATCCCGGTCGTGGTCACCAACGGCGCGATCGTCCTCATCGACATCTACTACCTGGTACGCATGGCCCGCGATCGCGCCCAGGGCGCCTACTTCGAGGTGGTGGCGGTCCAAGCGGACTCCTCGCTCCTCGAGCGGTTCCTGCACTTCCACCGTGAGGACCTCCGTCGCTTCCAGCCAGAGTTCGACGGCCTCCGTGCGGAGCATCTCGCTTGGATGGTCCTGCGTGACGGCGTGGCGGTGGGTGCCGTGCTGGCCCGGGTGGACGGCGAGGTGGCGACGATCGACCTCGACTACGTCACACCCGCGCACCGTGACCAGCGGGCCGGGACCCGTTTCTACACCACGCCGGGATTGTTCTCAGAGCATGGGGTCCGGACCCTGCGCACCACGGCGAGCGTGGCCGGGCACCGCCGCTACCTGCACGACATGGGCTTCACCCCGACCGGGACGGACGTCCTCCAGCGCGCCGCCCCCTGAGCCGCCTCGGCGCGAACCCGCGCCCTCCGGCGGCGCGTAGGCTCGCGGCGTGGAACCGATCCGGTTGGGCAGCATCGGACCCGAGGTCGAGGACGTCCAGCGTCGCCTCGAGGCCCTCGGTCTGACGTGCCCCAGCGACCCGAGCGTGTTCGACCCGGCGACCGAGGCCGCCGTCCGGACCTTCCAGCAACGGCGTGGGCTGATCGCCGACGGCGTCGTGGGCCCGGAGACGTGGCAGACGCTGGTCGGAGCCTCCTTCAGCCTGGGTGACCGGCTGCTGTACGTCACCCGGCCGTTGATGCGCGGGGACGACGTCCGTGAGCTCCAGCGGCGCCTGAACCGCCTCGGCTTCGACGCCGGATACGACGACGGCCTGTTCGGCCCGCAGACGGTGGCGGCGGTCCGCGAGTTTCAACTCAACGCCGGGCTGCTCGTCGACGGCATCGCCGGCCGGGAGACGGTGGAGCACCTCCTGCGCCTCCACCGCTCGCACCAGGAAGCTCCGGTTGCGGCGGTCCGCGAGCGCGAGGCGCTGCGACGACCCTCCCGCCGCGGCCTGGCGGGAGCCCGGCTGATGGTCGATCCCGGCCACGGGATCGCGGATCCGGGGCTGTCCTCGGCCGACGGGGCGCAGGAGCACGACATCACCTGGCGCATCGGCACGGCCCTGGAGGGACGGCTCGCCGCCCTCGGGGCGCACGTGGTGCTCAGCCGTGGCCCCCACACCAGCCCGACGCCGTCCCAGCGGGCCCAGCAGGCCAACGCCGAGGACGTGGAGTTGATCCTGTCGATCCACCTCAACGGGGCGAACTCGCCGCGGGCGCGGGGTGCGGCCGCCTACCACTTCGGCACCGAGGCGCAGATCTCCGATCGAGGCCAGCGCCTCGCCGACCTGGCCCTGGCAGCGGTGCTGGCCACCACCGGTACCCAGGACTGCCGTGTCCACCCCTCGATCAGCCCCATCCTGCGAGAATCGCGAGCGCCGGCTGCGGTGATCGAGCCAGGCTTCCTCACCCACCCGGAGGAGGGCCGGCAGCTCGCCCAGCCCCGAACCCAGCAGCGCATCGCCGCGGCGCTGACCCACGCGATCACCCATTACCTGCTCGGCGACCCACCGTCGACGCCCGCCGGGATGGCACCGGTGACCTCCACCCGCAGCACGCCCTGACGCAGGTGCACGACCAGTGCCCCGACCCCGACCGCGACCGCGCCGACCGCGAAGGCGAAGCGCGGTCCACCGGTGTCCACGGCGAGACCGGCGGTACTGGCACCGATCGCGACCCCGAACACCACCGCCGATTGCAGCCACGCCTGCGCCTCGGTCTGCGTGCCTCGGATCGCGAGGTCGTCCAGGAGTTGGAAGGCCACGATGGTCGTCGGTGCGAGGAACACCCCGGCCAGGAACAGTCCAGCGCTGAACCACCTCAGGTCGTGCACCGTGAGGGGGAGCAGGACCATCCCCAGGGCCAGGGCCACGGCCAGCACCCGCAGCCGTCCCGGCAGCGTGCCCGGCCAGGGTCGTCCGCCGTACACGATGCCGCTCAGAAGGCTGCCGGTCGCCAGGGTGGCGATCAGGCGGCCGGCGTCNCTGCGATCGCCGGCGAGCTCCGCCACGGCCGGCACGGTGATGTCCAACACCCCGAAGGCGACCGCCGCGAAGGCGATAGCCAGCGCGATGACCCGCACCCCCGGCGCCCGTAGGGCCCCGCCACGGGGCCGGCGGCCGTCGCGTCGTGGTGCCGACCGTGCGGCCGCGGTGCTCGCGTACCCGATGGANCCCAGGGCGGCGAACACCCCGGCCAGCACCACCGACCAGCCCGCCGTGCCGGCCTCCGCGATCCAGACCGCGAGCAGCGGACCCATCACGAACCCCAGCTCCACCGAGATCGAGGACAGGGCGAAGGCCGTCTCCCGCAGCTGCCCGGTGGGGAACAGGCGTGACAGCAGGACCCGCGACGCCGCGGTGACCGGCGGGTAGAAGGCGCCGGTCCAAAGCGCCGCCACCACCAGCAGCCACACGCCTGAGCCGCCGGCGGCCGCGAGCGCCAGGCAGATCGTGCCGCCGAGGTAGCCGACGGCGTCGGGCACCAGGATCCTGGCCTGACCGAACCGATCCACCAGACGGCCCTGGAGGGGGGAGGCGAGCCCGACCCCCAGCTGGTGACCCGCGCTGACGAGTCCGGCCGCCGCGTAGCTGTACCCGTGTTCTCGCAGGAGGAGGACCAGCGCGAGGATCATCATGCCCGGCGTCAGACGCGCGACCATGGAGCTGAGCAACGGCCACCGTGCCGCACGGTGGGTGAACAGCTCGAGATAGGCGCGCACGGACAGCTCACGGAGGTCGTGGTGGCGTCACCGGGGGCGTCCCGGGGCGGGGCGTCCGCTCAGTCCGCGTCGCCTCCCGGTTGTCTCGACGTCGAGACGACCGCGCCGTTGACGGTACCGCCGCGTCTCGGGACAGGTGCCGTCACCGGCAGCCGTGCCAGGACCTCGTCCCAGGCGTGCTCGAGGGAGTCCGCCCACCGCACCGTGCGGCGGGTATCGAGTCGCAGCAACGGGGTGCGAGGGTGCTCTCGGTGGATCGTGAAGCCCTCGTGCAGCAGCCAGGTCACCGGGAGCAGGCAGGTGCGCTCCCGGAACCGGCGGTCCCCGTAGGCCTCGACCGCCGGCCGATCCTGTCGGATCGCCTCCCGCAGCGCGGCCTGCACCAAGAGCCGGCCGATGCCCGCCTCACGGTGGATGTCCCCGACGTAGGCCGTGGCCAGGAGCAGGGCATCGCGATCGGTCCGCGGTGCCATCCCAGCGCGTGGCGCGTACCGNTCGCTCGGGGCGAACAGCGCGAACCCGGCCANCTCCCGCCCCCGCTGGTTGCCGCGCGGTACCTCGACGACCGCTCCCGCCGGCAGGCCATCAGCGGTGCAGGCCTCGACCCAGTCGCGCTTGCGTTCGCTGGGGTCGCGCTGCGCCTCGTGGGGTGGGACGGCGGGAGCGAGCCCGCCGAGCACGGTCGGTGATCGCGGCTGCGGGCACGGTCCGCCCAGTTCCCAGAACACGCATCGGGCACAGGCTCCGGGGAGCCGCCCCACCTCCCCGCCGGTGAGCGGGAGCGGACGCCGTCCCATGGCTCAGGCCGAGCGTGTCGGACGACGCGGGCCGTCGTCGCGCGGCAGGACCAGGCCGATCACCGCGCCGATCACCGCGCCGACGAGGAGCCCGAGGAGGGCTCTTCGCCAGCCGGACGGGCCGGTGATGCGGCCGTCCGCTGCCGTCAGCTCGACCGGTTGCCCCTCCATCACGTCTCCTGCACTGCACACCGTCCCAGCTCCTCCGGGGATCNCGAACCTCTGGACCGTGTGCGTCTGTGCGGCCGCGACCGTCCGCGCCTGTCCGGTCGCTACGCTCGAGCGTAGCGGGGCGGCCCTCGCGGGACCCGGAGAGGGCGGCGCCGGCATCGCACCACCTGGAGACCCGCGTGCGGCTCGACACCGACCCTTACCTCTCCCGCTACGCGCTGCGCGTGACGGGGATGAGCGCATCGGAGATCCGTGCGCTCTTCGCCGTCGCTTCCCGCCCGGAGGTCGTCTCCTTCGCCGGCGGCATGCCGGCCACCTCGGCGATCGACATGGAAGCCGTCGAGGCGGTGGTCGCCGGGGTGATCCGCGACGAGGGGGCGCTGGCGCTGCAGTACGGCGGGGGGCAGGGGCGACCCGAGCTGCGGGAGCTGCTGCTGGACGTGATGCGGCACGAGGGCGTCCCGGCTCACGCCGACGACCTGATCGTGACGGTGGGCGGACAACAGGCCCTGGAGCTGGTCGCCAAGTGTTTCCTGGACGACGGCGACATCGTGCTCGCGGAGGGTCCGACCTACGTGGGTGGCATCGGTGCCATGTCCAGCCACCGTGCTGAGGTCAGACACGTCCCGATGGATGACGACGGGATGAGCATCGACCTGCTGGAGGAGGCGCTCGCCCAGCTCGCCGCCGAGGGGCGCCGCGCGAAGTACGTCTACACGATCCCCAACCACCAGAACCCGGCGGGGGTGTCGCTGTCGGTGCCGCGCCGTGAGCGGCTGGCCGAGCTGGCGGTGGAGCACGACCTGCTGGTGGTGGAGGACAACCCCTACGGCCTGCTCGACTTCGGTGGTCGCTGTCTCCCGAGCCTCAGGTCGATGATCCCGGACCGGGTCGTCTACATCGGCACGATGTCCAAGACCTTCGCGCCTGGGGTGCGGACGGGCTGGATCGCCGCACCGGGACCGATCCGCGACAAGCTGGTCCTCCTGCGCGAGGCCGCTGATCTGTGTCCGTCGAACCTCACCCAGATGATCGTGGAACGCTGGCTGGCGACCCAGCCGTGGCGCGACCAGATCAAGCGCTTCACCGAGCTCTACCGTGAGAAGGCCGATGTCATGCTCGCATCCCTCGAGCAGGAGATGCCGCCGGGGGTCAGCTGGACCGTCCCGGCTGGAGCGTTCTACATCTGGTTGACGGTGCCGGCCGGCATCGACACCTCGGACCTGCTGGCCAAGGCGGTCGGACGACGGGTCGCCTACGTCCCCGGCCGCGGGTTCTACGCCGACGGCTCGGGTGGCGAGCAGATGCGGCTGTGCTTCAGCTACCCGGAGCTGTCACGGATCCCCGAGGGGGTCTCGAGGCTCGGTGAGTTGCTCCACGACGAGCTGGAACTGGTCCAGGCCCTGTTCGGTGACGACGCACCCTCCCCGGACCGACGCCTCAGTGGGCCGACCTCGGGCGTGGGCGGGTGAGCGGGCGGCCGTCGCACGGGTCGGCCGGCCAGGGGGCATCGTGACGCTGGACGGGATCACCGAGCAGGCCGACGTCGATGACGACGCCCCGTCGACGGTGGTGTTCGACGTGGGAGAGGTGCTGATCGACGAGACCCGTGTCTGGGGGGTCTGGGCCGACCTGCTCGGGGTCTCCCGCCTGACGTTCGCCTCGGTCCTCGGCGCTGCCATCGTGCAGGGCGAGGGGCTGCAGGCGGTGTTCGATCACCTGGCGCCGAACCTCGAATGGCGCAGCTTCGAGCAGGAACACGAGGACCGCTACGGCGGCTTCCGGGAGGAGGATCTCTACCCGGACGTGCGACGCTGCCTCGAAGACCTGGTCAGCCTGGGGTTCTCGGTGGTGATCGCCGGGAACCAGCCCGCACGCCGTCGAACACAGCTCGAAGCGCTGGGCCTGCCGCACGACGCGATGGCGATGTCGGAGGAGCTCGGGGTCGCCAAGCCCGATCCGGTCTTCTTCGACCGTGTCCTGGAGCTGGCGGGCAACGATGAGCCGGAGGAGCTCCTCTACGTCGGTGATCGGACCGACAACGACGTCGCTCCCGCTGCCGCCGCCGGCCTGCGTACCTGCTGGTTACGTCGAGGGCCCTGGGGGCAGCTCCAGGATCTACCTGAGACGGCGGCAGAACCGGATCTGGTCCTGGAGGGCCTGGGAGAGCTGGCGACCCTGCTGACGACCTGGCGTGGAGAGACGACGTGACCGCTGAGGAACCACTCACCATCGACGCGCGCAAGCGCGCGGCCGCCCTGGCAGCTCTGGAGTTGATCCAGGACGGCATGCAGCTGGGTCTCGGTACCGGCTCCACGGTCGAGCACCTGCTCGGGGCGATCGCGGAACGTGGGCTGGATGTGGCCGGGGTCCCGACCTCGGAGGCGACCGAGGCCTACTGCCGCGAGCTGGATCTCCGGGTGCTGCACCCCTCCGAGGTGGAGAGCCTGGACCTCGCGATCGATGGGGCGGACGAGCTCGACCATGCCCTCACGGCCACCAAGGGAGGCGGCGGCGCCCTGCTCCGCGAGAAGGTGGTCGCCGCCATGAGCGAGCGATTCGTCGTGATCGCGACCACCGACAAGCTCGTCGACCGCCTGGGTCACAGCTTCCCGCTCCCGATCGAGGTGGTGCCCTTCGCCGCCGGTCCCGTCACGCGACGTCTCCGTGAGCGCGGCTACGACGTCCAGTTGCGGACCGCGGGAGAGGGTCCGGCGGTGGTCACCGACAACGGCAACCACCTACTGGATGCGCGCATGGTCGGCGGCATCGAGGATCCGGCGGTGGAGGAGCTGTGGATCGCCGCCCTCCCGGGCGTCGTCGAGTGCGGACTGTTCGTGGACCTGGTCGACCATGCCCTGCTCGCCGACGAGGACGGCCGAGTGCTGTCACTCGAGCCCGGTGTCAGCTGAGGTCAGTCCAGCGGCTGCTCACCGGCCTCACGCGGCGGCCCCTGGGCACCGAGACCGTCAGCGATCACCGCGACGATCCGCTCGAGGTCATCCACGGAGCCGAACTCGACCGCGAGCCGGCCCTTCTTGGCCCCCATCGTGATGCGGACACGGGCCTGCAGGGCGTCCGACAGGTCGTCCTGGAGCTCGAGCAGACCGGGAGCGGTCGGGGAGCGGCGCGGCTTCGATCGTGGGGCTGGCTCATCCATGAGCTTGACGCGCACCAACTCCTCCGTGGCCCGGACCGACAGTCCCTCGGTCACGATGCGTTCCGCCAAGGCCGACTGTCGGGAGCCGTCGGGGATGGCGAGCAGGGCACGGGCGTGCCCGGCGCTCAGCACGCCGGCCGCCACCCGGCGTTGGACCGATGGCGGGAGTTGCAGCAACCGGATCGTGTTACTGACCGCCGGACGCGACCGCCCGAGCCGGGTTGCGAGCTCGTCCTGGGTGACCCCGAACTCCTCGAGCAGCTGCTGGTAGGCCGCAGCCTCCTCCAGCGGGTTGAGCTGCACACGGTGGATGTTCTCGACCAGCGCCTCCTTCAGCAGGTCGGCGTCCTCGGTGTGGCGGACGAGCACCGGCACCGTGGGGAGCCCGGCCAGGTGCGCGGCCCGCAGGCGTCGTTCACCAGCCACGAGCTCGTACCGTCCGCCGGCCAGGGGCCGCACCACCAGTGGTTGCAGCATGCCCACGTCGGCGAGCGACACCGACAAGCCCTCGAGTTCGTCCGGGTCGAAGACCTCGCGAGGTTGCCGCGGGTTGGGGGTGATGAGCCCGGGATCGATCTCTGCGTAGGTCGCAGGACCCAGAGCGGTCACCGGGTCGGGCGGGGATGCCACCCCGGGATCGTCTGGCAGCGGTGGTGCATCACGCTCATGTTCGGCCGCGGAGGGACTGAACCCGGTCGTACGGGCCTCGGCGGCGGGCTCGGGCGCGGCCTCGGACGCGGCGTCGCTGCCCTGGTCACCCGCCGGGTCGGTCCGTTGGTGCGGCGACGCCTCCCCCTCGTCGCGGGCGGCCGCTGGTGGGATGAGTGCCGCCAATCCGCGGCCGAGCCCCGATCGTCGGGTCATGCTCCCGCCTCCTCATCGAGCGCGGCCTCCGCCGCCGGGGGCGTCGGGGACGCCGGCACCGTGAAGCTGCCCCCCAGAAGGCGATCGACCCCCGATTCCTCCGGCAGCTCCAGCGGAAGCTCCAGCCGGAGCGCAACCTCGCGTGCGAGGCGTTGGTAGGCGCGGGCACCACGGCTCGAGGGGTCGTACACAGTGATCGGTTGGCCGAAGCTCGGAGCCTCCGAGAGTCGCACGCTGCGCGGGATCACCGTGCTGTAGGTGAGATCCCCGAAGTAGCCGCGGACCTCCTCCACCACCTGCTGGGACAGGTTCGTCCGCGCATCGAACATGGTGAGGACCACACCACCCACCCGCAGTCTCCGGTTGAGGTTGTCGGCCACGAGGTCGACGGTGCGCAGGAGTTGGCTCAGACCCTCCAAGGCGTAGTACTCGCATTGGATCGGCACGAGGACCTCATCCGCGGCCACCAGAGCGTTGATCGTCAACAGCCCGAGCGATGGTGGACAATCGACCAAGATGACGTCGAAGCTGTCCCGGACCGGGTCCAAAGCCCTCTCCAGGCGGTGTTCCCGCGAGAAGGCCGGCACCAACTCGACCTCCGCCCCGGCGAGATCCAACGAGGAGGCGAGCAGCGACAGTCGCTCCATCCCCGTCTCCTGCAGGGCCGGGAGCAACACGTCCCCATCGACCAAGACCCCGTAGGTCGACGGTTCTCCCTCCTCGATCCTGATGCCCAGACCGGTGCTGGCGTTGCCCTGCGGATCCAGATCAACGAGCAGGACGCGGGCACCGAAGTTGGCGAGACCCGCCGCCAAGGAGATCGCGGTGGTGGTCTTGCCCACGCCACCCTTCTGATTGGCGACGCAGACGGTCACCGCACCGCCAAGGATCCGGGATTGTTCCTTATCCATGTCATTCCATGTTATATGATGTTCCTCTGCACTTCACTGAGGAGTCCGCGTGACTATAACCGTCCGGGGCGCGTCCGGTGCCACCGGATCGATCTCGTTCGGCGTCGCGACCACCTGGCCGCGCAGGCTGCGGAGCACCGACTGCGCGTCGTCTAGTTCCTCCTTCCAGCGCTCTCCCTTGACCGCGTACAGCATCCCCCCCGGACGCAGGAACGGCAACGTCCACGGCAGCAGTTGCACCATCGGTGCGACCGCTCTCGCGGTCGCGAGATCGTAGGCGCCGGCATGCTCGCGCAGAACGAGTTCTTCTGCGCGGCCGCGTAGGACGGTGACGTCGAGATGCAGCTCGCTTGCGACGGCTTCGAGGAACTCGGTCTTCTTCTTCCGCGCATCCACGAGGGTCACTCGGATGTCAGGGCGCACGACCGCGATCACGATGCCCGGGAACCCTCCCCCACTGCCAACATCGATCAGGTGCTGACCCCTCGGCTCGCTCGGTAGGAGGGCTGCCAAAGCGGCGCTCTCGGGGATATGGCGCTCCTCGAGCTCCGCCAGGGCGCCCCTGGAGACCAGGTTGTGCGGTGATGCCCGTACTGCGGCAGCGAACCTGGCTAGTTGGCGGCGATGCTCCTCGGTGATCATGAGCGGAGGATAGTCCGTCGAGATGTCCTGTCGGGAACCCCGTTGGTCCATCGTTCCACGTGGAACATCATGGAGTGGAGCCGTTGGTACGGCGCTCGTGCAAGCGGACTGCGGATGGCAAGACGCAACCTCCGTACTGGCTGTCTCCCCGTTCCACGTGGAACGTCCGCTGCTGACGACCGATGGCGCCGCAGGCGACACTGTTGTACCGCCGGCGACCGACCAGCAGCCGCAGCCGGCTCATGGCTGCCGGCATCTGGTCCACACCACCGACGCCCACCGCGATGACAGGCGCCCGACACGATGAGACCGTGGACGGGATCTCCCGGCACAGCAGCGTCAGCACCCAGAGAGGAGCACCGATCAACGCACACCCGAGCCACTGCTCCACGGCCTCTCCTGCGGTCATGAGCACCGCGGCAGCGCGGTGACAGGACGAGTAGCTCCCGTGAACAGGTCCCTGCATGGAGGGCGCGGCCCTACCCAGACTCGCTGCAACCCGGCGACTCGGAACCGCGCACGCAAGCCCTATACTTCTTAGCTTCTACTCGCTCGGCGGAGGCCGGGCGGCGGAGGGGCCAACTACTCCTGCTCGATGATGACCCGACGGGCTGGTTCCCTGCCCTGGCTCCGGCTGCTCAACCCATCAACCTCAGCGACCATCTGGTGGACCGCCTTCCGCTCGAAGACGTCCATCGGCTCCAGACGCTGCGCCTCACCGGTATCGAGCACCGCGTCGATCGCCTCATCAGCCTTCTCGAGCAACTTCTCCAACCGCCGTGTGCGGTAGCCCTCCGCATCGATCTTGACCCGCGCACGGCGCTGGAACTGCCGTTGCAGCGAACAGCGGACCAACTCCTGGATCGCGTCCAAGGTCTGCCCGCGACGACCGATCAGGGCACCGCTGCCGATGTCGATGACCTCGAGCTCAGCGTGATCCTCGTGCAGTTTGATACGTAGATCACCGGGGAGGTCCATGGCATCGAGCAGGCCCTCGAGGAAGTCGGCGGCGGCGTCGGCCTCCTCATCGAGGTCCTGCGCCGAGACCAGGGGAGCGTCGTCGCTCGACGCCTGCGCCTGCACATCTTCCGGTGTGTCAACGACACCGTCGTCCTCTTCGGAGGCGTCCTCAGGGTCCTCCTCGGGACCGGACGTCGCGGTGACCTCGAGGTCGAGCCGCGCTTCACCGGCCCAGCCCGCGGCCTGGTCACCCTCGAGGCGCACCTCGACCTCGTCGCTGTCGAGGAGGTCGCGGATCGCCGTATCCAGCGCTTCCTGCAGCGTCTCGCCCCGACCGTGCACCGTTCGACCCATGACGTCCTCCTGATGTGCGTGTCAGTCCTGCTTGCCCCCACGGCGAGGCAGATGATCGCGCGATGTGCGCTTGCCGCCTGCAGGTGGGCGATCTTCGCCCTTGCTCGTTGTCGGGCCCTCGGACGGAGGTCCCTTCCGGTCGTCTGATCCATCACCGACCGCTGGCTGGTCCTTGGAGGTGCCGTCGTCATCACCTGGGGCGTCCCCAGCCGACGACGCATCCTTGGCATCATCACCGACCTCGTTCGGATCCTGCGAGCGATCCCCTGGCGGGGTCCGGCGACCGGAGGTGGCGCCACCCTTGCCCGGCGCCCCGGACCGCGGGTTCGTGGTGCCCGACGTCGCCCCGCCCTTGCCAGTCCCACCCTTGCCAGTCCCGCCCTTGGCCTTCCCATCCTTACCGGGGCCGTCCTCGGGTCCCCCACCACCAGGCTTGTCCTTGAGTTCACCCGACTCGGCTTCCGACTTGACCTCCCGCAGGATGATCCACTGCTGGATGACCTGCCAGATGTTGGTCGTGACCCAGTACAGCAGCAGACCGAGCATGAACTGGAAGGAGATGACGGCCAGGAAGAGCGGCATCACGTACAGCAGGATCTTCTGCTGCTGTGCCATCGGGTTATCGGCACCCGAGGCGGCGGTCCGGGCCATCATCTGCTTCTGGGTGATGAACATGGTCCCCGACATCACGAGGATGAGGAACCACCCAGGCCAGCCGGCGGCGCTGACGAGCGCCCCGAGCCCGGTGAACCCGTCCTCGCGGACGGTGATGAAGTCGGTGAAGAAGTAGAACGGAGCGTTCTGGAGCTCATCCATGCCCCGGATGGTCCAGAACAGCGCGATGAAGACCGGCGCCTGTGCGAGCAGAGGGAGACAGCTGGCCGCCGGGTTGACCCCCTCCTCCTGGTATAGGGCCATCATCTCTTCGTTCATCTTCGCTCGCTTGGCCCGGTACTTCTCCGGGTCCTTGCGCATCAACTCCTTGTCGACCTTGTGCTTCTTCTGGATCTCCTTGATCTTCGGCTGGATGGCCTGCATCCCGCGCATGGAGCGCGTCTGCTTTATGGCCAGCGGCAGCAGGAGGATCCGCACCACCAGGGTGAGCAGGATGATCGCCCATCCCCAGCTGTGGACGCCGAAGACGGGCACGACGAGATCGTGCAGGACGGTGAGCACGCCCTCCAGGAACGCGAGCACGCTGTCAGCGAGAGACCGGAACACGGCGTGTCCTCTGTCAGGTCGTGGAGGAAGGGGAGGGGGAGACGCGGCCTCGACGCCAGGCCGTTCGGTCCCCGGGATCGGGGACCGGGTCCAGCCCACCCGGGTTCCACGGATGGCAGCGCCCCACACGGCGGGTCGCGAGCGCCGTGCCACGCACCGGGCCGTGCCCGCGTAGCGCCTGCACGGCGTAGGACGAACAGCTCGGGTGGAAACGACAGCGGGGCGCGCGCAGCGCCACCGTGCTGCGCCACAGGTGCACCGGAGCCAACAGCACCTGCACCAGGAGGGCGCGGGTACCCGCCCGCAGGCGGGACGCCAGGGGTCGATGCTCCTGCGCGCCTGCTGTGGTCCGCGAGGTCATCCCCCGACCTCCGCTGACACCGAGGTGTCCAGCACCCCCAACGCCGCACACAACTCCTCGAGCTCCGTACCCAACTCGGCGAAGGGCGCGTCGACGCATTGACGTCGCGCCACGACCACCAGGTCCACCCCGTGACGCAGCGGCAGGCGGCGGATCAACTCTCGCAGCCGCCGCTTCGCGCGGTTGCGTTGGACGGCTCCGCCGACACGGCGGGAGGCGATCACCGCCACACGCGCGGGCTCGCCGTCCCCGTCGGTGCGCTCCAGGACATGGACGACCATCGACCCGCCCGCGCGCTGCCGCCGCCCGCGCAACACGGCCGAGATGTCCACGCCGCGACGGAGACGGCCGTGGCCGCCGTCGACGAACGTCACGCGGAGAGCTTCGTCCGACCGCGGCGGCGGCGGTTGCCGACGATGCGGCGCCCGGCCTTGGTCTGCATGCGGGCGCGGAAACCGTGCTTGCGTGAACGGCGACGGTTGTTGGGCTGGTAGGTGCGCTTCACAGCGGCCCTCCGAGGACTTCGAGGTGGCACGCGGCGGTGTTCGGGGGCCGTACGGCCGTCGTTGATCGGTCTCGTCGGTCCGATGCAGCATGGCATCGGAACCGCACGACGACGTCCGACACGGGAGCCGGTGCGAGGTGATCGCGGGAGAGTAGCGACCTGTGCGTTCGGCGAGCAACCGACATGCGGTGGTGCACATCCTCCCGCCGAACCACCACGGACCTCGACGTCCCTCCCGGATGCACCCACGAACCCGACAACCCGCGGTCAGCGCCGGAGGTCCGGTGGTTGCGTCACCCTGGAGCACCCACAGCCGACCCTCGTCGGTCACCGGTGCGCGCACCGGTGACCGATACCGCTTGCAGCGCGGGATCCGAGCGCGGTACGGTCCGCCGCCGTCGATCAGGAACACGTTGGAGGTGGCCTCCGAGAACCAGGGGGACGCGGAGGCTGTCGCAAAGAGCACGTGGTTGCGATACTGCGGACCTCTGACGCGTGTCAGATCGCTCCTTCCCCACCGCGGTCCACCGCGGACCCGCGGTCTACCCAACACCTGTCCACACCTGTGGACGCAGCTGTGGATTGTTGGGTGACCCGGCGACGCGTCGCCGCAATGATGAACAGGGATGAACGCCCCGTGGACCCGGGACCGGGTCGCTGACGGGTCCCGGTGAGGTGAGGAGTGAACGTGGGTACCGCATCGACGCTTGACCTCGGGACGTTGTGGGCCGAGAGCCTCTCCGAGGTGATGCGGACCGTGACCTCGAAGGCGCAACGGCAGTGGCTCGTCGCCACCCACCCCGTCGGGTTCAGCGAGGACACCATCATCCTCGCGACCCCGCACTCCTTCGCCCGGGAGTGGCTCGACCGCAACTGCGGTGACACGATCCGACAGGCTCTGAGCAGCGCCGCGGGACGCGATCTGACCGTGGTCATCACGGTCCAGACGAACCCGTCACCGGTGGGGCTGAGCTCCGAGGCGGGGCACAGCGCCGACGCGACCTCCCCCTCAGCGACAGCCGGGGGTCCGATCGGCACCTCCTCCGCTGAGCCGGAACCGGAGCTGGAACTGATCCGCGCACCCTTCGACCTCCCCGCGGAGCCCGAAGCCCCCGCGCCCACTCCGCCAAGCGAAGCGATCGACGGCCAACACGGGCACGGGGTGGCCGGCTACCCCGACTACCTCGACGGGCAGGCGACCGCCGCATCGGAGGAGGTGGTGGCCGACGAGCGCGTGCACGTCCACGCCGCCCCCCTCCACGCGCCCGGGCGCCCCGCCGGTCCGACGGTCGAGGTGCCGACCCGGCGCAGTCGACACGATGAGGAGGTCGAGCCCGATACTCAACTCAACCCGAAGTACTCCTTCGACGACTTCGTGATCGGGTCATCCAACCGTTTCGCCCACGCCGCAGCCACAGCGGTCGCCGAGGCTCCAGCGAAGTCCTACAACCCACTGTTCATCTACGGGGGGGCGGGACTCGGCAAGACCCACCTGCTCCACGCGATCGGTCACTACGTCCGCAACCTCTACCCGCGGCTGACCGTGCGCTACCTCACCACCGAGCAGTTCACCAACGAGTTCATCAACGCGATCCGCGACGATCGCATCACGAACTTCCAGCGCACCTACCGACGGGTTGACATCCTCCTCGTCGACGACATCCAGTTCCTGGAGCAGAAGGAACGGACCCAGGAGGAGTTCTTCCACACCTTCAACGCGCTCCACAACGCTGAGAAGCAGATCGTCATCTCCAGCGACCGTCCCCCGAAGCAGATCGCGCACCTCGAGGACCGCCTGCGGAGCCGCTTCGAGTGGGGCCTGATGACCGACGTCCAGCCACCCGACCTCGAGACCCGCATCGCGATCCTGCGCAAGAAGTCCGAGAGCGACACCTTGAGCGTGGAGCCGGAGGTGCTCGAGCTGATCGCCTCCCGGGTCCAATCCAACATCCGGGAGCTCGAAGGGGCGCTGATCCGTGTCGCGGCGTTCTCCAGCCTGCAACGCGCCCCAGCAGACACCGCGATGGCCGAGGCTGTGCTCAAGGACCTCTTCCCCGACGGACGTGACCGCGAGGTCTCCGTCCAGCTGATCATGGAGGAGGTCGCCGACCACTTCTCGTTGACGGTGGAGGACCTGTGCTCGCCGTCGCGCAGCCGGCAGCTGGTGACGGCCCGCCAGCTGGCGATGTACCTCACCCGGGAGCTCACCGAGCTGTCGCTACCGAGGATCGGGAAGGCCTTCGGTGGTCGCGACCACACCACGGTGATGCACGCGACCAAGAAGATCGCCGTGCTGATGCAGGAGCGCCGACCGATCTACGACCAGGTCCAGGAGCTCACCAACCGGGTCAAGACCCGCGCTCGCACCGCATGAACGGCTCCCCGACCGCACCCGGGGAGGGGGCGCGGAGGTGTCGGGCCGTCGGCGTACCGACCTCGTCATCCACTGACGTGCCGTGGAGAACCGGTGGACACGCGGGGGACGAGCGGGGGACGAACCGGTGTAGCCGGTGGAGCGCGTCCAGTTGCTGCACGCGCAGCGCACGCCGTACAGCCCCCGCTGGGTGTGGAACGGTGGGGGACACGCGGGGGACAACCACGACGCCCCGTGGAAGCACATCGATGTGGTTCTCGCCACTGTGGACCAGGCGCGCTGCGGCCCACACCGACTCCACACGACCCGCACCCCTGCTGACCTGCGAGGACGCAGGTTGTCCACCGTTTGCACAGCCCCTACTACGGTGACGAACCGAGACTCCATACAGGACCTTCAAAACCAGGGGTGTGGACCGACCCGCCCAGGAGGCACCACGTGAAGCTGAGAGCCGAGCGGACCGAGTTCGCCGATGCGGTGTCGTGGGCAACCCGCACCGTCGGTGCCCGGGTGACCCTGCCCGCTTTGTCGGGCATCCTCCTGGAAGCTGCCGACGGTCGCCTGACCTGCCGAGCCACCGACCTCGAGGTGGCGGCGGAGATCTCGATCCCAGTCGAGATCGACGAGCCGGGTCGGGTGCTGCTGCCCGGACGACTGCTATCGCAGCTGGTCGCCCGATTCCCGAACTCGCCGGTGAACCTCGAAGGCGACACCGACCGGGTCGAGATCACCTGCGGTCGGGCGACCTTCCACGTCCGGGGGATGCAGGTGGAGGACTTCCCCACACTGGCGGCGCCCGCCGAGGACGCGGCCCAGGGGATGCTGAAAGCCGATGCCTTCGCCCGCCTGGTGTCCCAGGTCGCGCGGGCCGCGTCCACCGACGACGGCCGACCCGTCCTCACCGGTGTCCAGCTCGACGCCTCGGACGGCATGCTGACCGCTGCGGCGACCGACAGCTACCGCCTGGCCGTGCGTTCGGTCGCTTTCGACCAGGCGGTCGACGGTGTCGCCCTGGTACCGGCACGATCCCTGCAGGAGGCGGCGAAGGCCGCCGGCGAGGTGGGAGGCGACGTCACGGTCGTGCTGGAGGAGGGCCAGGTCTCCTTCCTCTTCGGCGATCGGCGTCTCACCACCAAGCTGATCGAGGGGTCGTTCCCGAACTACCGCGCGCTACTGCCCGACGCCCACGAGACCACGGTGGTCGTCGACCGTGCGGGGCTCTCCGAGGCGCTGCAGCGGGTGGCCATCGTGGCGATGGGGCAGGCCAACACGCCCGTGACCCTGCACTTCGGCGACGGCTCCGTCGACCTGCAGGCGACCAACCAAGAGATGGGTGACGCCGCCGAGGCCCTCCCCGCGGAGATCGACGGGGAGGGTCTGTCGATCTCGTTCAACCCGGCCTTCCTCCTCGCCGGACTCGATGCCACCGGGACCGAACAGATCCGTATCGAGCTCCGTGACGGACTCAAGCCGGCCGTGCTGAAGCCGGAAGCCGACAGCGACGACGAGCGCATCGACGACCTGACCTACCTGCTCATGCCGATGCGGGTGAGCTGAGGCGAGGCCGTCGATGCAGCTGCGTCACCTCGAACTGGTCGACGTGCGCTCCTACGACCGTGCCAGCTTGGACCTGCCCGTCGGTGCGACCGTGATGGTCGGTCCGAACGCCCAGGGGAAGACCAACCTGCTGGAGGCCGTCCAGCGCGTGGCCACGGGGAGCTCCCACCGGGTGGCGGGCGACGGTCCCCTGGTGCGGATGGGTGAGGAGGTGGGGCTGATCCGGTGCGAGCTGGAGACCGATGTGGGACGGCGCCGCCGCGTCGAGGTGGAGATCGGCACCGGCCGGCGGACGCGCACCCGGGTGGATGGCCAGGACGTGCGGCGCGCTGCCGAGGCGATCGGGGTGCTGCGCGCGGTGCTGTTCGCGCCCGAGGACCTCAGGATCGTGCGGGGTGATCCCGGTGATCGCCGTCGCTTCCTCGACGAGTTGCTCTCGCAGCGCCGACCGGCCTTCGCCGCGGCGCGCGCCGACTACGACCGGGCGCTGCGCCAGCGCAACCAACTGCTGAAGCGCTCACGCCACCTGTCGGGTTCGGCCTCTAAGGCCGCGGCCGTCACGATCGCGGCCTGGACCGAGCAGTTGGTCACGTTGGGCAGCCAACTCCTGGCCGCAAGGATCGCGGCCGTGCGTACCCTGGCTGGTCCCGTCGACCGCTGCTACCGGGACCTGGCGGATCGTCCCGAGACCGTCGGGGTGCGCTATCGCAGCTCTGCCGGTCAGGTGGTGGACGAGCTGATCGAGGAGGCCGGCGAGGGACCGGTGCCGGCGGTGGCCCCCCTGGCTCGGGCGCTGGCCTCGGCGTACCAGGAGGTGGCCGGCGAGGAACGTTCCCGTGGGGTGACGTTGGTGGGTCCCCACCGCGACGACGTCGAGTTGACCATCGGTGCCCTGCCCGCCAAGGGCTACGCCTCCCACGGCGAAGCCTGGTCGCTCGCGCTGGCGTTGAAGCTCGCGACCTTCGACGTGCTCGCCGAGGTGGGCGACCGTCCGGTGGTGCTCCTCGATGACGTGTTCGCCGAGCTCGACACGACCAGGCGGGACCGGTTGTCCGCGGCCTGTGACCGGTTCGATCAGGTGCTGGTGACCGCAGCGGTGGAGGCGGACGTTCCCCTCGCCGGGCACCGCATCGATGTCCGGCTGGTCGACGGGGTCAGCCGGCTGGAGCCCCGGACCCGGGAGCTGCCCTCGTGAGCGGGCGCGCCGGCGGGCCGCATGGCCACGATCCGCGCACCGAACGCCACCGTGACCGGGACGAACGGGTCTACGAGCGCCGACGCCGCGCGGCCGCCCGCCGGCGTGCCCAACTCGAGCGGCGGGGG
>SL_8KL_010_SEDDRAFT_10000415_pt1 | contig 37082 bp, 35 predicted proteins | sample SodLakKL_010_SED_4_FD_11160 | JGI IMG/M metagenome (IMG submission 11160)
AAGCCGATCCGCACCCCGGATGATGTGGCGGGTGTGCGCTTCCGCACCATCGAGTCGGAAATCCAGCAGCGTCTGGTGCGCTCGATGGGCGGCTCGCCCACGCCCATTCCGTGGCTGGAAGTCTATACTGCGCTGCAAACCGGCGTGGTCGATGGCACCAAGAACTCGATCAGCGACATCGCCAATATGAACTTTCAGGAACAGCTTGGCTACATTACACTGGACGGGCACGCCTATATGGCGTCGATGTGGTTCATCGACAACGCGACATTCCAGTCGCTGACCGAGGAACAGCAGCAAGTGGTACTGGATGGCGGTGCGCTGATGTCCACGATCCAGTTCGGCATCCAGCCCCGCAAAGAGCTTGACGCCTACGCCAAATGGCTGGAAGCCGGCGGCGAGATCATTGCGCCCAGCGAGGAAGAAATGGACCAGTTCCGCAGCCATGCCGGCCCGATCCGCGACTGGTATCTGGAACGGTTCGGCGATGCCGGGCAAGAGTTTCTTGAAGCATTCGAGGCCGCAGTTGCCCGCTCTGAGGAAAAGGTCAACAGTGATCGCGCCTCCGCCATGCAGTAAGCCCTATCCTGCATGAATCTGCCCCCGGCGCGGTCAGTCTGCATACTGGCCGCGCCGCTTGTGTCTTGGGGCTGGCTGCCGGTTGCCGCGCTGCGAACCGGACGATATGGTCCCGCAGATTGAAAGAGAATTTCAGGTCATCATATTGCAGATCGGCGCGGCAGGGGGTTTTAGGCGATGCGCGACGCATTGCAGCGCGGTCATTTCATGCATATGCCCTTGCTGCCAATAGGAGTTGGTTTCCATGACGACAGAACGCAGCCGCCGCAGCACAAGGCGCACAACAATGACCGAGGTTGCGCGGGTGGCAGAAGTGTCGCCTTCGACGGTGTCGCTGTTCCTGCGCAGCCCGGACTCGGTTTCTGCGCGCAAACGGGGCCGCATTCAACACGCCATCGACTCATTGCGCTATGTGCCCAATCGCATGGCAGGCTCGCTCGCAGCGGCTTCGACCAATGTGATCGGGGTGATCGTGCCGTCTTTGGTCAACAGCTTCTTTGCCGACACGGTCAGCGCCCTGCAAGATCACCTTATGGCCGAGGGATACCAAATCCTGATTGGCCATACGGATTATGACCTGTCCCGCGAAGAGGAACTTGTGCGCACCTTTCTGTCGTGGTCCCCGTCGGGCATTGTTCTGACGGGCTTGGGCCATAGTCGTGGCACGCGGCAAATGCTGGAAGCCAGCGATATTCCGGTTGTCGAGATGTGGGAGACAGGTCCACACCCGATTGACATGATGGTGGGCTTTTCGCATGCCGATGTCGGCCGCAGTCAGGCGCGTCATCTAGTGGACCGGGGGTGTCGGAACATCGCCTTTATCGGGGCGCGCTTGGGTCAGGATGCCCGCGCCGCCCAAAGGGCGCAAGGGTACCGCGATGTCTTGCAGGCCCATTCCGGACTGGCCGCACCCGATATCGTAGACGCGCCTGCGCAAACATCTTCTGCCGGTGCCGTGGCCTTTGGCGAACTGGCCGCCCGCCGCCCCGATCTGGATGGGGTCGTGTTTTCCAACGATATTCTGGCCCTCGGCGCCCTGATGGAAGCGCGCCGCCAAAACCTGCCGGTGCCCGAACAGATCAAGATGATCGGCTTTGGCGGGGTTGATTTCACCTCTGATCTGGTGACGGGGCTGTCCACCATCGCACCCCCGCGCCGACTGATCGGTGAGCGCGCGGCAGAGCTGATTATCGCCAGCATCCGCGGGCAGGAATTTGAACGCTATGTGACTGTCGCCTCTGAGACATTTCACCGGCAGACCAGCGCCAGTACTGACGCAGCAAACCCGTCCGAAGGCCCAGAGGTCAGTTCGCAATCATCAGCACCTCGGCTGTGACACAGACCGCATTCCGGCCCACACGCAGCACACCTTGCTGCACGGAACCGTCAAATCCGACCGAGGCCACATGCAAGCGGCAAGCACCATCGCGGACAACGCCGTTTAGGATCAGCAATTCGGTTGCATAGCTGTCCAGACCGGGGGCAGCTTCAAAAACTGTCCCGACCAGACTGCCGATCCCTTCCACACACGCGCCCGCCATCTGATGATCGCGCGCAATATTCCGAAGCGCACTGCCAATATCCTGATTGGGGCGCAAGGTGATCAGCAATGCGGTGCACTGTTTGGGCGCGCCCGCCGCATGTGGCCGGAACAGGGTGAACTGCGTCTCTGCGTCAGGCTGTGCCACAAGCCCTGCCCCCGTCAGCCCCCAGCCCTGCACAGTCACATCCTCTGCAAGCACACTCTCATCGCACAGCACATGGCCCATACCCTGATCGTGCCACAGCGCATGACAATGCACGAAGGGCTGCCCGTCCCGCTGCCCCAGATGCGCGCCGCCCTGCTGAATGCGGGTATCGGGCAGATCATAGGTCTGGCTATACCACGCGGCATGTCCATCACCGGGGGCAGGTGCAGGCATGACATAGCGCAAGGGCGCCAGACGAACGCCGTCCAGTCGCAGATACCCCGCGCTAGAGCCCACCTCTGCCAGCCCCTCAATGATTGCGCGCGTCAGGGTCTGGCCAGCGCGCAACTGCACGCGGACCGGTTCGGCATGACAGGCCACGACATCGGCGCGCGTGGGGGCGGTCGGGCCGGGATGGGTGATCTGTTGCATGGCGCGGCCTAGCCTTCCTGCTGTGGCAACTGGCCGCGCGCTTCCAACTCTTCGCGGATCATCTTCTTGGTGATCTTGCCATAGGCGGATTTGGGCAGCGCGTCCCAGAACACCATATGACGCGGCATCTTGTAGCGTGACAGGCGTGGCGACAGCCAGTCAAGCACAGCCTCTGGCGCGGGCGGCTGTGCCCCGCTTGACACGCAAACTGCCATCCCCACCTCGCCCCAGACAGGGTCCGGCACGCCCAGCACAGCCACCTCGGACAGGTCAGGATGCTCCAGCAATTTCTCCTCAATCTCGCGCGGGTAGATGTTGGACCCGCCAGAGATATACATGTCCGACGCGCGACCTGTCAGATAGACAAAGCCCTGCGCATCCATATGGCCAAGGTCACCCGTCAGAAACCAGCCATTTCGAAAGCTTTTTTCATTTGCCTCCGGGTTGTTGAAATACCCGGCAAAGACGGCGGGGCCGATCACGGCAATCTCGCCCGTCTCACCAAAAGCCACCTCGTCACCTGCCGCGTTCTGGATTTGCACCTGCATACCGGTGCGCGCGAAACCGCATGACCCGATGCGCATGGTCGCGTCATCCAGATGATGATGCGCAGGCGGCAGCACGGTGATATTGCCCGTCACCTCGCCCAGCCCGAAATATTGCACCAGCACCGGCCCCAGTTTTTCCAGCGCGCGGGTCTGGTCAGCGCGGTACATGGGCGCGCCGGCATAGATGACATAGCGCAGGCTGGAATGGTCATGCGCACCCACGCTGGGGTGTTCGACCAGCAGTTTCACGATGGTGGGCACAGTGAACATATTGGTCACGCGCCAATGCGCCACCAGCGACCAGACCTGATCGGGGTCGAATTTCTCGCCCGCGGGCAGGATGGTTTTGACCCCATGCGCCACTTGCGCCAACTGGTGAATCCCCGCGCCATGCGACAGAGGTGCCACCACGAGAGAGGCATCTTCCGGCCCTGTGCCCGGCATCAGATCGCACAGATGGTTGGTCACCACAAAGGCCAGTTGCCCATGCGTCAGGACCGCCGCCTTGGGCTTGCCCGTGGTGCCAGAGGTGAAGAAGAACCACGCCGGATCGTCGCGCTGCACCACGGTGGGCACAGGGACGGCACCCATGTGGCGGGCGACAAGCGCCTCATAGTCAGGGCCGATCAGGATTGTGGCTGTGATATGCGCGGCACAGGCAGCCACATGGTCAGGGAATTGCGCGCCGCAGAGCAGCAATGTCGCGCCAGAGGATTGCGCCAGCCCTGCCAGATCCTCCGGCGACAGGCGGTAATTCGCAGGCACCCACACCGCCCCCACGCGCCAGCAGGCGAACATCGCTTCAAACATCTGGTTGCAATTGGCCGATTGCACCAGCACGCGGTCGCCTTTGGTGATCCCGAAATCCTGCACCAAGGCGGCGGCAAAGGCACTCGCGCGGGCCTCCATCTCAGCCCAAGACCAGTGCGCATCGCCCCAGACAAAGCCCACATCATCGCCCAGCCGCCGCGCGCTTTCGGTCAACAGATGCGACAGGTTCATCACGCGGGTGGAAACGGGTGTCACGCCTTGGGACACATCAACGCTCATTTCACCCGCTCCAGCACCGAGACGTAATTGGTCACCGCAGCGCCGCCCATATTGAACACGCCCACCAGTTTCGCGTCGTCGATCTGCATATCGCCCGCCTCATTCATCAACTGCATTGCGGCCATGACATGCATCGACACACCGGTGGCCCCAATCGGGTGGCCCTTGGATTTCAGCCCGCCCGACGGGTTGACCGGCAAGCGACCCGTTTTGTGTGTCACCCCGTCGCGGATCACGCGGTGGCCCTGCCCTGCCTCGGCCAGCCCCATCGCCTCGTATTCCAGCATTTCGGCAATGGTGAAACAATCATGCGTCTCGACAAGGCTGAGGTCATCAAGCGTGAGCCCCGCCTGTTCCAGCGCCTTGGTCCAAGCCATGCGTGCGCCGCGAAATTCCAGCACATCACGGCGCGACAGCGCCATGATGTCATTGGCCTGCACCCGCGCGCGAAACCCAATCGCGCGCGTCATGGTTGCCGCCGTTTCCGCATCCGCGAGCACGAGCACCGCCGCCCCGTCCGATACCAGCGAGCAATCGGTGCGCCGCAAGGGTCCGGCCACACGCGGGTTCTTCTCGGACACCGTGTTGCAAAACGCCACGCCGAAATCCTTGCGCATATGGGCATAGGGGTTGGCCATGCCATTGGCGTGGTTCTTGGCCGCGATCATGGCCAGTTCTTCCGAGCGATCGCCATAGCGCTGGAAATACCCTTGGGCGATCTGCCCGAACAGGCCGGCAAAGCCGCCCTCGACATCCGCTTCCTCAGCGCGGTAGCTGGCGCTTAGAAGGATATCACCCACCTCGGCGGTTGGGGTGGCAGTCATCTTCTCGGCCCCGACCACAAGGGCAATCCGCCCGCGTCCAGCCTCGATGAAATCCATCGCGCCGTGCAAAGCTGCCGAACCGGTTGCACAGGCATTTTCAAACCGCGTCGCAGGTGTATGGGCAAAGCGCGCGTCCCCCATCGCCACCAGTGCACCTTGGAAATCCTGTTTCGAGAAGCCGTTGTTGAACACGCCCGCAAAAATGCCGTCTACATCTGCCGCACCGATCTGCGCATGGGCCAGCGCCTGTGCCACTGCGTCGGCCATCAGGCTTTCGGTGTCGGGATGGTCGGACTTGCCAAAAGCCGTATGGCCCCAACCGATAATCTGTGCCTGTGTCATTTTCTTTTCTCCTGCTGGTTGCGGGTCAGCCGCGCCTCGATTGCGCGGGTGGTTGCCCGCAACTTCTGTTCCAGTTCCGCCCGTCGCGGCGCTTTCATACGGCTTTCCACCGCCGCGATGGACACAGCGCCGACCAACTGCCCGTCAGGTCCATGCAATGCTACCCCCAGACCCCATGAATCCTCAAAAATCAGGCCGGGATTCAGGGCAATGCCCGCCTCGCGCGTCTGTGCCACCTGCGCACGCAAAGTGTCAGGGTTCAACAAAGGGTAATTGCTTGTCAGTTCCGCGGAATTCGCCGCGATGACGGCCTCTATCTCGGGATCGGGCAGGGCGGCCAACATTGCGAGTGACCCAGCGCCCACGCCCAGCGGATGATGCGCGCCGGGCATCAGGGCATAGGTGCGGATCGGATGTGCGCCATCCTCGCGGTGCAGGCACACCGAATGCAACCCGCGCCGCACCGAGATGAAGGCCGCATCGCCTGTGTCGCGCGCAAGACGTTGCACCTGCTCCATCGCCTGCGACAACAGCCCGTGCCGCCCTTGCGCCAACAGCCCCAGCAGATAGGCGTCTTCGCCCAAGTGATAGCTGCGCGTGACCGCGTCCTGTTCGACCAGTCCGGCCCGCATCAGCGCCAGTACTTGCCGCCGCACCGTCGCCTTGTTCAACCCCGACACCGAGACAAGACCTGACAAAGAGATGCCAGAGGCCGATTGCCGCCCGATCAGGAACAGCAATGCAAGCGCGCGGTCCACGCTTTGCGCCCCGCCCATGGCCGAATCCATCGAATCAGGCTTCATAATGTGAACCACATATTTCTATTGAAAAGGGATTCTTCCCTCGCTTCACTCTTATATTGATTTTCAATCAGGCATCTTGCAAGTTTTTCTTGCATTCATGAAAGATTGAGGTCCACTATCTGAACAATAATCAGAAGCGGCCCAACACATCAAAGACCCGCACCACTGGAGGAGGAGAAGATCATGACTTTCGCACGCCTGTCCGGCACAACCCTTGCCGCAGCCTTTGCAACGGCATTCAGCCTTGGCGCAGCCAGCGCTGAAACCCTGCGCCTGTCCCATAACACCGGCGACACCACCACATGGCATCAGGGCGCCGAGAAATTTGGCGAATTGCTGGCCGAACGCACAGATGGCGCGCTGGACGTACGCGTTTTCCCCAATGCGCAGTTGTCTGGCGGCGACCAGATGCGTCAGGCNGAAATGGTCGGGCGCGGCGCGCTGGATCTGGTGGTGACATCGGCCATCAACGTGACGCCACTGGTGCCGGAAATGGCGGTCTTCTCGCTGCCATATCTGTATTCCAGCTATGAGCAGGTAGACGCCACCACCCAAGGCGCGCCCGGCGAAATGCTGTCCGAAATCCTGCTGGACAAGGGCATTGTCGTGCTGGCATGGGGCGAAAACGGTTTCCGCGAGGTCACCAATAACACCCGCCCGATCCGCAGCCCCGAAGATATGCGCGGGCTGAACATGCGCGTGGCGGGGCCGATGTATATTGATGTCATGAACGCCCTTGGCGCAAACCCCCAGCAGATGCAGTGGGGCGAGACGATGTCAGCCTTGCAGCAAGGTGTTGTTGACGGGCAGGAAAACCCTATCGGCGCTGTGATCATTCCACAGCAGGTTTATGAAGTGCAAAAATACCTGACCGCATGGCATTATTCCTACGACCCCATCTTCCTTGGTATCTCGAAAGAGAAATGGGACAGCTATGATGCCGACATGCAGGAAATCCTGCGCGAAACAGCACATGAAGCCATGGCCTATCAGCGCGAGATCACACGCGAGGGCACCGCACAGGGCATAGATTTCCTGCGCGAGCAGGGCATGGAAGTCTACGAGCCGACAGATGAGGAGCTGGCCGCCTTCCGTGAGGCGACCCAGCCCGCCTTTGATACATGGGCCGAGCGTGTGGGCGAAGAGATTGTCAGCGCCTTTCAGGACGCAATCGCCGCTGCGAACTAAGCTTTGACCAGTCGGCCCGCACCCTGTTCGTATAGGGTGCGGGCTTTTTTCATGCAAAGGCGGGGCCGATGATCCGACTGATCCTGCGTGACTTTGAAAAGATCGTCTGCGCGTTGCTGTTTCTCAGCATGACCGCGCTTGGTTTTGTCAATGTCGTGGTCCGCTATGGGACCAACCTGTCCTTTGCTGCGACCGAAGAGTTGCTGGTCAACGGTTTTTTGCTGCTCACAGTCTTTGGTGCCGCACTGGCCGCGCGCAGGGGCGAGCATCTGGCCGTGACGATGGTGCATGACTTGCTTCCGCGCCCGCTCTGGCTGCCGGTATTTCTGATCTCGGTTNCCCTGTCGGTCACCTTGCTGGCTTTTTCGGCGTGGTTCTCATGGGAAGCCATGATGAANATTCGCCGCGTCGGAATGCGCTCTTATGGGTTAGGGCTGCCCGCTTGGTATTATCAGGCGGCGCTGCCCTTTGGCTTCGGGCTTATCATCATACGGTATCTGCAATATTCATGGGAAGCGCTGCGCGCAGGCCCGAACCGGATCGTGCCGCATGTTTGAAATGATTGGCATCACTTCGGCGGGCACGCAGATGATCGTCGTCTTCTTTGTGCTGATGGCGCTGCGTGTGCCAGTGGCCTTTGCACTGGGGCTGTCCGCGCTTTACGCCATGTGGAAGATCGGCTTCGGGCTGGAATTGGCGGGCGATCTGATTGCCACGGGCATCACCAAATTCTCACTCTTGGCGATTCCGTTCTTCATCCTTGCCGGTGTTCTGATGGGCAGTCTTGGCATTGCCGAGCGCATGATCCGGTTCTTTCGCGTGGCGGTTGGTGGATTGCCGGGGGGCATGGGCATTGTCGGCACGGTCGTGTGCCTGTTCTGGGGGGCGGTCAGCGGGTCCGGCCCTGCCTCCGTAGCGGCCATTGGCCCGATGATTATCAAGGGCATGGAAGAAGACGGCTATGACCGCGCCTTTGCCGCAGGGCTGGTGGTTACAGGGGCCGCATTTTCCATCGTCATCCCCCCCTCCATCGGGTTGGTGATTTACGGGGTGATTGCCGAAACCTCAATCTCGCGGCTGTTTATTGCAGCAATCATACCGGGCATATTCATGGCGCTGACAATGGTCGCCGTGCTGCCCTTTGCGCGCCGTAATGCCGCCCCTGCCGGCAGCCCCAGCCTGCACACTCTCAGCCCCGACCCCTATGCGGACATGCCGCGCGGGCGCGCGCTCTGGCAGTCGTTTCGACACAGCTTTTGGGGGTTGATGACGCCTGTGGTCATTCTGGGCGGCATCTATTCCGGCATCTTCACCCCGACCGAGGCCGCGATTGTCGCCACCGTCTACGCACTCGGCGTGGGCGGACTGGCATACCGCACCCTGACCCTTGCGCGGCTGTATGATGCACTGGGCACGGCGGCGGCCTCGTCCGCGGTGGTGATGCTGATTGTGGCCTATGCCAGCCTGTTTGGCTGGGTGGTCACAGTCGATGATCTGGTGCGCAGCTATTCCGGCGCGCTGCTGGGCCTGAGCGATCAGGCATGGGTGATCTTGTTGGTCATCATGGTGATCTTGCTGATTGCGGGCATGTTCATGGACCCGGTAACGGTCATGTTCATTGCCCTGCCCATCTTTCTGCCGGTCGCGCGGGAAATGGGCTGGGACCCGGTCTGGTTCGGGGTGCTGGTGATGGTCAATCTGGCGATTGGCCTAATTACGCCGCCTGTGGGGATCAATCTCTATGTCGCCGCCAATGTCACGCGGCTGAGCATTGAGCGGGTCGCGCGCGGCACCATGCCGTTTCTGCTGGCCTCTCTGGTCGGGATTATCGTTGTCGCAGCGGTGCCGCAAATGTCGCAAGTGCTGGTGAACTGGTTGCGCTAGAGAGGAAAACCCATGAAAACCGCGATAGTAACAGGGGCCGCGCGCGGCATCGGGCTGGCCACCACCAAGCTTTTTCTGGCCGGGGGATGGCGCGTTGCCATGATTGACCGTGACGCCCCTGCCCTGATGGACGCCGCGCAAGGGCTGGAACACGCGCGGCCCATAATCTGCGATGTCTCGATCCCTGAGCAGGTCGACGCTATGGCGGCAGAAGTGAGCGAGTCATTCGGGCAGGTGGACGCGCTGGTCAACAATGCGGGCGTGGCCGATTTCCGCCCCCTGCAAGACACCGACTTCGCCACATGGCGCGAGGTGATGGCCACCAATCTGGATGGCATCTTTCTGACCAGTCAGGCCGTTATTCCGCATCTGAAGGTCGCACGCGGCGCGATCGTCAACATCGCCTCTATCTCTGGTCTGCGCGCCAGCACCCTGCGCGTGGCCTATGGCACCTCCAAAGCGGCGGTCATTCATCTGACCCGACAGCAGGCGGCGGAACTTGGCGAATGGGGCGTGCGCGCCAATTGCGTGGCCCCCGGCCCTGTCGACACCAAACTGGCGCTGGCCGTGCATTCCCCCGAAATCCGCGCCGCCTATCACGACGCCATCCCCCTGAACCGCTACGGCACAGAGCGCGAGATTGCCGAAGTCATCGTGTTCCTGTGTTCGGACAGGGCAACCTATGTGACAGGTCAGGTGATCGCCGCAGATGGCGGCTTTGACGCAGTGGGCGTGGGCTTGCCTGCGTTGCGCACGCCCTGACCTTCGGGGCAGCCCGTCCGCATTCCAGATATCCACGCGCCCCCTCAAAACAGACGGGGCAACGCCCGAAACAGCGCGCTATCTTGCAAAGCATAGTGCCCATGGCGGGCACCTGATCCGCTGAAAACATTGCCCTTCCCGGCTTCACGCGCGCTCCCGAGCCGGATCATGGGCCGATCCCTATGCGTCCAGAGGGCCGCAAGGGTGATGTCTGTGCTGACACATAAAGGAGAAGACATGCGACATCTGAGCAGGTTTGCACTTGTCATCGCGCTCGCGCTTGGTGCGGCACATCCCATCGCGGCGCAGGATTTTGGCGAACGCTATGACCGCCTGAAATCCGAGGCCGCACAGGGCGACAGCGATGCCGCCTATGAATTGGGCGTCCTGTATTACCTTGGCCATCGCACCCAACAAGGCGGGCCGGAGCGCGACACCGAACGCGGCGTTGCCTTGTTCCGCCCCCTTGCTGAAAGCGGTGATCCGCGCGCCCAATGGCGTCTGGCTTCGGCATATGAAATGGGCTCAGGGGTCGAGCGCGACGCCGAAATGGCGTACCGCTTGTATCAGCAAGCAGCCGAGCAGGGCTTCGTGCTGGCCAAACAAAACCTGGGCAAACTGTATCTCGATGGCCGTGGCACGGAACATGACGCAGACAAAGCCTATGAGCTGTTGCGCGAAGCGGCAGAAGGGGATCAGCAGCGCGCCATGGTTGATTTGGCGCGCATGTATCAGGATCAAGACCTTGGGCCGGAATATGACCCCGCCCGCGCTGTCCACTGGTTCCGCATCGCAGCAGAGAAGAACAATTCAAATGGCGTGCGTGGTCTGTCCGAAGCGTATCTTCATGGACATGGCGTCGAACAGGACAGCATAGAGGCCTTGCGCGTCTATGTTGCCTATGAAGAGCGTACGGGGCGCGCGCAGACAACTGCACTTTTGCGCATCCTGTCGCAGATGTCCGAAGAAGATCGCGCGCGGGCCGACGAAGTTGCCGAGGCTGAAAACTGGCTGGGAACCGACCCGGACTAGCGCCCGACAGCGCCATGCAAGGACAGCTTCAGGCAGTGGCCTCAAGCGACAGAAGGCGGCTGAGGTCGGATTGCGCCTGCTCGGCATTGGTGATGACCAGATCAAGATCGACAAGCGTGCGCAGCGTGTCCTCATCTGTGTCATCGCCACCGGCGACAGCAATGATGATCGTCGGCAAGGCCAGCCTCAGCGCGATCACCAACCGCACCAATGGATCAAGCCCCATCGGACTGCTCAGCGACAAGCCGATCACTGCGGGCCGGTTCGCGCTGACACAGTCGACCAATTCCGCATGGCTGCGGTCCAATTGCAGACTGATTTCCCAGCCGGCATCGCGGAATACCTCTGCGGCGACACTGACGCCAAGGGTATGCTGCTCTCCGGGAACATTCGCAAAGACCGCGTATTTTCTTGGGTTGGGGTCCACATATTCGGCATCACGGCTGGCACCGACACTGCGCACAACTGCATAGAGTTTGCCCACCGCCAATGTTACTTGCAGATAAGTCACCTCGTCCGCGTCCCATCGCTCGCCCAGCTGGCGCGACGCGGCGGCGATATAGCCATACAGGTCGCCACGTTCTGCAACGACAGGGGACAGGCTTTCTTCCAGAAAGCGCAGCGCAATGGATGCGTCGGGCGCAAGCAGGATGTCACAAAATGTATTGACCAGTTCCGGGTTGGTTACGGCGGGTGGCAGGGCTGCGACGCGCCCGTTCAGCACATCGCGTTTTTCCGCCAGCCGTTCGACCACCTCTCGCGCAAGCCGCTCGACTGCATCTGGCGGAAGCTTCCGGCGCTTCGCATCAAACAGGCTTTGCGTCCGCGTATAGAGCGCAGGATTGATATCGAAGCTGTGCCTTGATTCCATAATCTGTCCCCCCAGATCCGTAAGCATACTCATAACGACCCCGTTTCGTAAAGTATGCAGTTGCATATCGCGGAAATCGTTTGAGGGGCACGTCTTAGCGCGAAAAAGCGGCTTGCCTACCCCTAGAGAGCATCTGCGTCACAAATACTTTGTCGAAGGTCCGTAGGTCCGCGCTTCCATCGGCACCGCCGCGATGGCCGCGCGCAATCGCTGCAACAAGGACGCCTCGGCGCGGTTCAGCACGGCCTTGGGGTTCCAGACCAGATGCACATCAATGGCGGGCGGGTCGTCATAGGGCGGCAGGCGCCACAGCAGGCCATCGCGCACATCCCGCGCCACGACATGCAAGGGCAGCGGCCCGATCCCCAACCCCGCAATGACCATGCGCCGCACCTCTTCCAGATGGCTGGAGGTGCCGATGATTTTTTCACTCAACTCCGATTCCGCGCGCAGCAGGGTCACGGATCGCAGCGCATCATGCAGTCTGTCTGTCTCAAAACTGACCGCAGACTGCCCGGCAAGGTCGGTCTTTTGCAGGTTCTCACGTCCGAAAAGCGGGTGCGATGGGCCGCAAAACAGCCCAAAGAATTCGCGGTACAGGCGCATATATTCCAGCTTGGGGTCGCGCCGATGGACCAGACATACAGCCAGCGACGCGGTGCGCGCAGACACGCTGGCCAGCGCCTCTGACGATCCAAGCACGCTCAGCGACAAGGTCGCGCGCGGGTGCTGGGTGTGAAATTCCGCCAAGACCTGATCAAAAATCGGGCAAACCACATGGCTTGCAACAGCCAATCGCACATGGCCTGTCACCTCATCAGTCACATCACGCATCAGGGTCGACAGGCGGTAGACCGCGCCATGTATCTCCAACGCTTCACGGTAGAGAACTGCGCCCGCGCGGGTCAGCTCGAACCGCCCCGGCGCGCGGTCAATCAGGCGCTTGCCGATCCGGTCTTCCAGTCTTTTCAATGCGGTAGACACGGATGGCTGGGTCAGATGCAAACGCCGCGCGGCGTCGCTGATCGAGCGGGATTGCGCGATGACGACAAAACTGCGCAGCAGGTTCCAGTCCAAATCACGGGTCATCCGATCTGCGGTGTCAGTCTCGGCCATTGATAATACCTATAGTCATCATGCTAACTATCTATTTGCTTTATGACTGCCAGCTTTGCATGATTTTGACAAGCTGATTGAATTGCGCTCCTGTATTTCGGAACCCCCAAATGTCCGTTGAAGCCCGTGAAAAGCGGCAACCTTGGATTCTGCTGTCGCCCGCATTGGCCGCAGTCACCTTGCTGTTGCTGGTGCCGCTTTTGTTCATCGTGGTCTATTCTTTCTGGCTGCGCTCGGCTGTGGGGCCAGACATTCAGGGGTTCCATCCCGACAACTGGCAACGCGCGCTGACGGACCCGTTTTACCGCTACATCTTGCTGAACACGCTGAAAATCGCGGCAATCACGACGTTCTTTTGCGCGCTTCTGGGTTATCCGGCAGCATATTTCATCACCCGCTCCCGAGGCAACAAGCTGATCTTGCTGCTGCTTCTGATGTTGCCCTTCTGGATCAGCTACATCATCCGCACGATGAGCTGGATCAATATTCTAGGCAGTTCTGGCGCGCTGAATACGCTGCTCATCTCGACAGGGATCACCGATTCACCCATTCAGATGCTGTATAACGAGGCGACGGTTATTCTGGGGCTGGTGCACTTCCTGCTGCCCTTCATGGTGCTGAACATTTATGTCAGCCTTGACGGGATCGACACAAATCTGGAAGACGCCGCCACATCGCTGGGGGCAACCCGCTGGCAGGCGTTTACGCAAGTGACCCTGCCACTGTCACTACCCGGACTGGCGGCAGGTGGACTGCTGTGCTTCGTGCTGGGTGCGGGCACTTATATCACGCCCCTTATCCTTGGCGGGCCGCGCGATGCGATGTTCGCCAATCTGGTGTTTGAAGCGATCATCACACAGTTGAACTGGCCGATGGGGTCCGCGCTGTCGCTCCTGTTGCTGATCGTGCTGGGCGCGGTGGTTGCGGTCTACAACCGGTATCTGGGCATGTCGCAACTGACAAAGGGGCTGGGATAATGGGTTGGTCCTTCATTCGCGCCTATACGGTTCTGGTCTATCTGTTCATGTTCCTGCCTGTGGCCGTGGTGGTACTGCTGTCGTTCAACCAAAACCAGTTTGGCAGTTTTCCCATGACCGGCTTTTCCTTTCGCTGGTTCGAGGCGCTTTGGAACAATGACGCGGTGATGCGCGCCTTTCGCACCTCGCTGATCCTTGGCCTGCTGACAGCGGCGATTTCCACCACTTTGGGCGTGTTGGCCAGCCTTGCGCTGGTGCGCTACGCGGTGCCGGGCAAGAACCTGATCACCACGATCCTGATCGCCCCCATTCTGGTGCCCGAAGTGGTGCTGGCGGTGGCGTTGTTACTGTTCCTGAACTGGCTGGGCATCGGCAAAAGCTTTGCATTGCTGCTGGCGGGGCATGTCATCTTCACCCTGCCCTTTGTGATTCTGGTGGTGCAGGCGCGGCTGGTCAGCATCCGCCGCGATGTGGAAGAAGCCGCCCTCAGCCTTGGCGCGTCGCCCATCCAGACGTTTTTCTCGATCACTCTGCCGCTGCTGATGCCTGCTGTGGCGGCTGGCGCGCTGTTTGCCTTCACGATTTCCTTCGATGACATCACCGGCACGCTGTTCTGGAAACCCGGCGGGGTGGAAACCGTGCCGACGCAGATTTTCTCGATGCTGCGCAATTCGATCAGCCCCGAAATCAATGCGCTTGGCACGGTCATGATCGTCATGACCGTGGGCCTGCCGCTGCTGGGCGCCGCAATTGCCCGAAGATTAGCCACCAAACGCGGCATGTAAGAACCGCGCCAACCCCAACCAACAAGGAGATACAAGACATGGACAATACAACACGTTATGACCGCCTGCTGGAACGCTACCGCAATGGCGATCTGGACCGGCGCAGTTTTCTGGGACTGATCGGTGCTGCCGGTGTCGCTTATGGGGTGCAAACACCCTTTGCGAAAATGGCCTTTGCGCAGGATGTGACACAAGTGCGCTTCGATGGCTGGGGCGGCGTGGTATCAGAGGCATTCCGCCGCCACGCATTTGATCCCTACACAGCCGAAACCGGCATCAACGTGGTCGATGGCACCTTTGCGGGCGGCGACGAATATCTGGCACAGGTGCGCTCCAGTCAGGAAGGCGAGTATAACATCGCCCATCTGTCGGGCGTGTTCGACTATGCCCGCTATGTGAATTTCGGGCTGGATGTAGAGTTGAATATCGACAACATCCCCAACATGGAACTGGTCATGGACGCGCTAACCAATGCGTTCCGCGGCATCACGCCAGACCATCTGTCGGCAGTACCCTATAACTACGGCACCACGGGGCTGGCCTATAACCGCGCCTATATCTCGGATGAGGAAATCCGCGAGAAAGGTGCCTCCATCCTGATCGACCCGGAATATCAGGGCAAGATCGGCGGCTGGAGCGATTGGCGCACGCGGCTGTGGTATGCAGCGCTGCAAACCGGTCAAAGCCCGAATGACATTCAGGACATGGAAGCGGCGTGGGAGGCCATTCGCAACCACCGTGACCTTGCGCTGAAATACTGGGGGTCCGGGGCCGAATTGATGAGCCTGCTGGCCGAAGAAGAAATCTATGTCACCGAAGGCTGGTCCGGCCGGATCGCGGCACTTCAGGAACAGGGCCATGATATCGGCTATTATGACCCGCCCAGCAGCTTTGGCTGGCAGGAATGTCTGTTCGTCATCAAAGGCTCGCCTGTCGAGGCATGTGAGGAATTGCTGAACTTCATGCTTGCACCGGAGACATCCATTGCCGTGGCCGAAGGGCAGAACTACCCGCCCGCGCTGGATGGCAGCAAGGTCGATCTGGGCACCAAAATCCCGACCCTGCCCGCCTATGACCCATCGGGCACACTGGAAGCGCTGACCTTCGCCGACCCGACCTATTGGAACGGTAACGAGGCCGAATGGTCCGAAACCTTCTCGCGCGTCCAGCGCGGTTTTTGAACATTGGCCCCGCGCCCGATCATGGGCGCGGGGCTTTCAGGCAAGGGGTCACACACGTGAGTTCGGTTCAACTCAATAACATCGTCAAGCGCTTCGGCACGTTCACAGCGGTCGAGAAAACCTCTCTGACCATTCCCGACGGCGCATTTGTCACGCTGCTTGGCCCCTCTGGTTGTGGCAAGACCACCACCTTGCGCATGATCGCGGGCCTGCTGGACCCCAGCGAGGGCGAGATCATCATCAACGACAAGCGCGTCAATGACGTGCCTATCCACAAGCGCAATCTGGGGCTGGTGTTTCAGAACTATGCACTCTTCCCGCACAAAACCGTGGCCGAGAATGTGGCCTTCGGGCTGCGGTATCGCAATGTCTCAAAATCCGACATCGCACGGCGCGTGAAGGATGCGCTGGAACTGGTGCAACTGCCGCAACTGGGCAACCGCTATCCCAAAGCGCTGTCAGGCGGGCAGCAACAGCGCATCGCCCTTGCCCGTGCCATCGTCATTGAACCTGATGTGCTGCTGCTGGATGAACCGTTATCAGCGCTGGATGCCAACCTGCGCGAAGATATGCGTGTGGAGCTGAAACGCATTCAGGAACGCATTGGCGTCACGACTGTATTCGTCACGCATGACCAGTCCGAAGCGTTGGCGCTGTCCGATCAGATTGTCGTCATGTCGAATGGCCGCGTGGAACAGGTCGGTGCGCCCGAAGATGTCTATAATACCCCCGCCAGCGAATTTGTGGCCCGATTTCTGGGCGCGTCAAACATACTCGATGGACAATGCCTGTCGCGCGGGCCGGAAGGGGCCGTGCTAAATGTCCCTGTCTTCGGGCAAGTCACGGTTCCCACGGCCAAAGCCCCGCATCTGGCGGGTGCAGGTGCGGCCAAGCTGATTATCCGCGCCGAAAAGCTGCTTTTGCGCGACAGCCCGCCCGAAAGCGGCGCGTTTTCCGCCCCTGCAACGGTCGAGACGGTTGATTATCAGGGCCAGTCCGTGCGCTATTTCGTCCGCGCTGGTGACACGCAGCTACAGGCGATAAACATGATCGACGAACGCCCCTTTCCTGCCGGCGCGCAGGTGCATATGACACTCAGGCCGCAAGATTGCGCGGCCCTGCCCGGATAACAGCCATGAGCCATCTTTTCTACCAGACCAGCCAGCGCCGCCCCCTGCTGGATCAGGCGCGCGGTGTTTACATGTGGGACGTCGACGGCAAGCGCTATCTGGATGGATCAAGCGGCGCGATGGTGTGCAATATCGGCCATTCAAACCCGAATGTACTGGACGCCATGCGCCGCCAGATGGAAAAATCGACCTTCGGATACCGGCTGCATTTTGAAACCGAAGCGTCAGAGCAACTGGCCGCCAGAACCGCTGCCCTGTGCCCCGAAGGCATGAACAAAGTGTTCTTCGTCTCTGGCGGGTCAGAGGCGGTGGAATCCGCCTTGAAACTGGCGCGCCAGCACGCGCTGGCCGTGGGGCAAGGTAAGCGTTGGAAGATCATCAGCCGTTCCCCCAGCTATCACGGCTGCACCTTGGGCGCGCTGGCGATTACCGGCTATGCGCCGCTAACAGCCCCCTTCGCCCCAATGATGCGCGAGATGCCGAAAATCCCCGCCCCGCGCGCCTATCTCGAAGGGCTGGATCCCGCCGATCCCGTCACCGGCGCGCATTACGCCGCCATGCTGGAGCAGGAAATCATCGCCCAAGGGCCGGACAGCGTGCTGGCTTTCATCGTGGAACCCATTGGCGGCGCGTCCACCGGCGCGCTGGTGCCACCTTTGGGCTATATGCAGGCCGTGCAGGACATCTGCCGCCGCTACGGGGTGCTGTTGATCCTCGACGAAGTGATGACCGGCGCAGGTCGCACGGGCCGCTTTCTGGCACTGGAACACTGGAACCTCTCGCCGGATATCGTGGTGCTGTCCAAGGGCTTTGCCGCCGGATATGTGCCACTGGGTGCGATTGCCGCGCGCGATGATCTGGTGCAGGCGGTATTGGACGCGGGTGGTTTCATGCATGGCTTTACCTATGCGGGCAATCCGCTGGCTTGCGCCGCCGGTGCTGCCGTGATTGACGAAATCGCGCGGCTGGGGTTGGTGCAGAATGCCGAAGTGATGGGCCGCGCCTTGCGGGCACGTCTGGACGCGCTGATGGCGCGCCATCCGATCATTGGCGATGTGCGCGGGCAAGGGCTGCTCTTGGCCTTCGAGTTCATGGCAGACCGCAACACCAAGGCGCCACTCCCCAGCGCCCTGAACGCCCATCAGCGCCTTGTCGATATCGCCTATGAGATGGGATTGATCGTCTATTCCCGCCGCACCCGCGACGGGATCGCGGGCGATCATATCATGGTCTGCCCGCCCCTGATCGTGACGGACCAGCATCTGGACGAGATCACCCAGACACTGGATGCGGCATTGACCAGGCTGGTCGATGATCTGGCGCTTTCGGAAATGGCATAAGCGCATGTCGGGCATCATCATCACCTGCGCGCTGACGGGGTCCATCCACACACCCAGCATGTCGCCATACCTGCCCATCACCGGCGCGGAGATTGCGCGCCACGGCATCGACGCCGCGCAGGCGGGCGCGTCCATCCTGCACCTTCATGCGCGTGACCCGGTGACAGGCCAACCTTCGGCGGCGCCGGAGCATTTCAACGGCTTCGTGCCCGCACTTGCGCAGGGCACAGACGCGGTTCTGAACCTGTCCACAGGCGGCAGTGCGGTCATGTCGCTGGATGACCGGCTGGCCGCCCCCTTGGCGATTGCGCCGGAAATGGCGTCTCTGAACATGGGTACGATGAATTTCGCGCTCTACCCGATGCTAGGGAAAGAGCGTGATTGGCAACATGACTGGGAAAAGCCGTTTCTGGAGAATACCGATGATCTGGTGTTCAAGAACACGCCGCGCGACATTGCCCGCATCCTGACCAGCCTCGGGGCCGAGCGCGGCGCGCGGTTCGAGTTTGAATGCTATGACCTCAGCCACCTGTACATGCTGCGCCATTTCGCAGATCGCGGGCTGGTCAAGCCGCCCTATTTCATCCAGTTCGTCTTTGGTGTGCTGGGCGGCATGGGGCCGGATGCGGAGAACCTTACCCATATGAAACGTATTGCCGACAAGCTGTTCGGGGAGGATTATCTGTTTTCCGTTCTGGCGGCGGGCCGGTTCCAGATGCCGCTGATTGCCCAATCGGCGGCGATGGGCGGGCATGTGCGCGTCGGGCTGGAAGACAGCCTGACCATCGCGCGCGGCCAGCTTGCGCGCTCGAATGCCGAGCAGGTCCTGAAAATCCGCGAAATCGTGGAACGGCTGGGCCGCGTGGTCATGACCCCAGATCAGGTGCGCGCGACATTGGGGTTGAAAGGTGCAGGGGCATAAATGCGTGAAGCTGACATTACGTTTCGTATAGTGGCCGATGCCACCGATCTGGCACGGCTGGAGCAGGCCTTGCGCACGCTCAGCGCAGATATCGGCGAGGATTACGCCGCAGGCAGCGCGGCACTGGCACATGCCCTGACCGGGCCGAACCCTGCCGCACATGGGCTATTGGCCCTGCAAAAGGACCAGACGCTGGGGGCCGCACTTTACAGCCCTGCCTTTTCCACAGTCCGCGGTGCTGCGGGCGTTTATGTGTCCGACCTGTGGGTCAGTGCCGATGCGCGCGGGCAAGGCCTTGGCGCACGGCTTCTGGCGCAGGTCGCGCAACAGGGCGCTACCCTGTGGCAAGCCACATGGCTGAAACTCGCCGTCTATGACCACAGCCATTCGGCGCAGCAATTCTACAAGCGGCTTGGCTTCGCGCCTGCGACCGGCATGCAGGAAATGCGCCTTGGCCCGGACGGCGTGACACATCTGATAAAGAGGACCGCATGAAAGCCGTATTCGACGACCGCCAGCGCCTGCATGACCCGCAGCACTACATGGCCAATGGCAAGACCTATCGCAGCCCCGAAGCGCCCGAACGCATTGCACGCCTGATGGCGGGCGCGCAGGCGGCAGGGTGTCAGTTTCAAGCGCCGCAAGACGCAGGGCTTGGCCCCATTGCTGCCATTCACAGCGCAGAATACCTGTATTTCCTGCAAAACATCTATACCCGCTGGCAACGCATCCCCGATTCAGGGCCAGAGGTGATCCCGAACATCCACCCCGCGTCACGCCACGACAACTACCCCAAATCCGCGCTGGGTCAGGCGGGTTATCACCAGACCGACACCTCCTGCCCGATTGGCGCGCAGACATGGGACTCGGCCTATTGGTCCGCGCAATCGGCCATCACCGGCGCTGATCTGGTGGCGGGTGGGGAACGGGCGGTCTATGTGCTGTCGCGCCCGCCCGGACACCATGCGTTCTGCGATCTGGCGGGGGGGTTTTGCTTTCTCAACAACTCCGCCATTGCCGCCGAACGCCTGCGCGCGCGCGGCCTTCGGCCCGCCATCCTTGATGTCGATGTGCACCACGGCAATGGCACCCAAGGCGTATTCTATGACCGCGATGATGTGCTGACGGTGTCGCTCCATGTCGACCCTGACCGCTTCTATCCGTTCTTCTGGGGGGGCGCGCAGGAACGTGGGCAGGGGCGCGGGAGGGGGTGCAACCTGAACCTGCCCTTGGCGCGCGGCACCGGCGATGACGCGTATATGAAAACCCTCGACACCGCCTTGGCACGCATCCGCGCTTTCGGCGCGGATGTGGTGGTCGTGGCGCTGGGGCTGGACGCGCATATTGACGACCCGTTCAAGGGGCTGGCCATCACGACGCCGGGCTTTCAGACGATGGCAGCGGCCATCGCAGGGCTGGGCCTGCCGCTGGTGCTTGTGCAGGAAGGCGGCTATGTCTCGGACGCGCTCAGCGCCAATCTTACGTCCTTCCTGAAAGGTGCCCTATGAAAGTCGACTACCGCACGCTGTACCTCAAGAAACGCTTTCCGCTGCGGATTTCACGCGGCGAAATTTCGGGCGGTGAAAACCTGTTCGTGTCGGTCACGGACGGCGCGCTGACCGGCTGGGGCGAAATGGCACCGGGGGTGACCGAAGGCGCAGCCACTGTGGCCGAGGGGCGCGCGCAGCTTGAAGGGTTTTGCGCAACCGGGCTGGAGGGTGCGATCCATGACATTTGGGCACGCGCCCATGCGGCGGGTGTCGGTGCCTGCGCGCTGGCCGCCCTTGATATGGCGCTATGGGATCTGCGCGCGAAACAAGCGAATATGCCACTACATCAGCTTCTGGGGCTGGCACGGCGCGGCGTGGTGTCATCGCTGACCGTGGGCATCAACCCGCCCGAGGTGGTGCGCGCGCGTGTGCCGTTGCTGCTCGCGCGCGGCGCGCGCGCGCTGAAGGTCAAGCTGGGCAGCACGGACGGGATCGAGGCCGACAAGGCCATGTTCGCCGCCGTGAATGAGGCCGCACAGGGCAGCGGTGTGGTCCTGCGGGTCGACGCAAATGGCGGCTGGTCGCTCAAAGACGCACGCCACATGATGGATTGGCTTGCCACGCGCGGGGTGGATTATGTAGAGCAACCGCTGGTACAGGGGGCCGAGGATCAACTGCCCGAATTGTTCCAGAACCGCGCCCTGCCCATCTTTGTCGATGAAAGCTGCCGCCTCTCCACCGACATCCCCGCATTCGCCCATTGCGTCGACGGGGTGAACTTGAAGCTGATGAAATGCGGCGGCATCACCGAAGCGTTGCGCATCGTCGCCACGGCCCGCGCCCATGGGCTGAAAACGATGATCGGCTGCATGGGCGAAAGCTCTGTCTCCATCGCGGCGGGGGCGTCACTCTCCGCGCTGTTCGACTATATCGACCTTGATTCCCACCTCAATCTCGACCCGGACCCCGCGACAGGCGCAGCCTTTAAGAATGGCGTCACCCTGCCCGCCGACCAACCCGGCCACGGAGGATGCCTGAATGCTTGACCCCACCCAACCCATCGCCTTGTTCGCCGAGGCGACCATGGGCAAGCTGAATGCCAAAATGGCCGAAGGCATCCTGCGCTATGGCCGCAACCCGGTGATGGCTGTGATCGACAGCACGCAGGCCGGAAAACGCGTGCGCGATTTGTGCGCGCTCGACAGCGATGTGCCTGTGGTCGCCACCTTGGCCGAAGCCCAAGGCCTTGGCGCACAGGTTCTGGTGCTGGGCACGGCCCCATCCGGCGGGCGTCTGCCCCCGGAATGGAAAGATGTTCTGGAACAAGCCATTGCGGGCGGGATGAGCCTTGTTAACGGGATGCACGACCGCTTGCACCCGATGTTCGCCGACAAGCTGCGCCCCGGCCAATGGGTCTGGGATCTGCGGGTGCCGCAGGGCGACGCGCCCCCCATCGCTATGGCCCGCGCGGCATCCCTGCCCAACACTCGCGTTTTGATGGTTGGCACCGATATGGCCATCGGCAAGATGACCGCAGGGCTAGAGCTGACCCGCAGCCTGACAGATATGGGCCATGACGCCGCCTTTCTGGCGACGGGCCAAACCGGCATTGCCATCACCGGGCGTGGCATTCCGCTGGACGCAATCCGCGTGGACCACGCCGGCGGTGCCGTGGAACGCATGGTGATGGAGGCGGCGGCCCACAAGATCGTGGTTGTCGAAGGACAAGGCTCGCTCTTGCATCCCGGCAGCACCGCCACCCTTCCGCCCCTGATGCGCGGCAGTGCCTGCACCCACATGATCCTGTGCCACCGTGCGGGCATGGACACGCTGGATGAATTGGACAGCGTGCGCATCCCGCCGCTGCGCGATGTGATCGCCCTGAATGAAGCTGTGGCCCATGCCGCCGGGGCGCTGACACCGGCCAAAGTCGCGGGCATCGCGCTCAACACCGCCCGCTTGTCTCAAGCCGAGGCAGAGGCGGCGCTCAGGGCCACCGAAGATGAAACTGGCCTGCCCACTGCCGACCCCGTCCGCAACGGCGCGCAGCGACTGGCGCGGGCCATCCTTGCCGCCCCCTGACCGGAACACATCGCAGCCCCTTATCCACCCCGGATCGGGGGCCGCACTGGCACGCTGGCTCTTGCGCCGCACCGCAACTTGCCGCATTCCTGTGGCATGACAGCAGAAACAGACCCACCAGCGCTCCGCATCCGCATCGTTTTTGGCAAGGCCGGTATGATCGGCCCCGGCAAGGCAGAACTTCTGGAACGGATCGACCAATGCGGCTCGATCGCGGCGGCCGGGCGCGAAATGAACATGAGTTACAAGCGCGCGTGGGAATTGATCGGCACGCTGAATGCCATGTTCCGCGACCCCGTTGTGGACAGCACGCGTGGGGGGCCGGGGGGCGGCGGCGCAGTGCTGACACCGGCCGGGCGTCAGGTTCTGACCCTCTATCGCAGCTTCGAGGCACAGTCCGCGCAGGCCGGGGCCGCGCAACTCGACAGCCTTCAGGCATTGCTCAAGGATCGGACCGAACCCTAAGCCCGCTGGCGCATTTGCGCAGCGCCACAATCTTTGGCATAACCTCGGGACGCAAGGGTCAGAGCAGGCATCTGACCGAAATTTCAAGTGGCGGATAATCTATGATTGTGTGTGGTGGTGAAAATCTGGTCGACGTGATCGAGATGGGCGATGAGCAGCAAGGCCGCGTGTTTCACGCTGTCCCCGGTGGCTCGCCCTATAACTGCACGCGCGCGCTGGGCAGACTTGGTATGCCGACCGGCTATCTGACCCCCATTTCCAGCGACAGGTTTGGCGATGACCTGCTGGCAGGGTTGCTGGCCGATCAGGTCCGGCATCTGGGGGCACGTCCCGACGCGCCCACCTCGCTGGCCATGGTCACCCTCAGCGACGGGCAACCCGATTACCGCTTTTACCGCAACGGCACCGCCGAACGCATGGTCACGCCAGAGGTCTTGCGCGCCACCATGCCAGACCAGGCCGAGGCGTTTCACATCGGCTCGCTTGCGCTGTGCACCGGCAAGGACGCCGCCGCCTGGAGTGATCTGTTCATCGACAGCGCCCAGCGCGGCATCTTCACCTCTTTTGACCCCAACATCCGCCCGCTTCTGGCCGAAGAGGATGCGCGCGGCTATCGCGCCCGCCTCGACAAGATGGCCTCTGTGGCCAATCTGCTGCGCCTCAGCGATGAAGACCTTGCCTGGTGGCGCCCCGACCAGACCGTGCTGGACGCGCTAGCAGAACTGGTGGCCCTTGCGCCCAATGCGCTGGTGGTGCTGACCCAAGGGGCAGAACCGGTATTGTGCCACTGGCCCGGCGGCCAGATCGAGGTGCCCCTGACCCCTGTTGCAGATCTGGTCGATACTGTTGGCGCAGGTGACACGCTGATGGCCGCCCTTTTGGCCGGACTGCACCGCAAGGGCGCTCTGGTCCCGAAGCAGATCGCCACATTGCCGGGCGCAACCCTGCACCAGATCATCCGCGATGCCAGCAAGGCCGCTGCGATCACCTGCACCCGCACCGGATGCAACCCGCCCTATGCGCGCGACGTCTGGCCCTGAAGCGCCCCCTTTCCCCTCATTTTCTTGCTGCAAATACTCTGGGGGTGAATTGGCTGCAGGCCAAGAGGGGGCAAAGCCCCCTGCCCCCCTCACAGCCGCCGCGACTCAAGCCGCGTCTGCTGTCTTTATGCCGGAAATAGCCTGCACCAGCGAATCCTCGGTCACTTCATCGGCGGTGAACTCCCGCATGATCCGCCCGCTATACATAGCCACGATCCGGTCCGAGACGCGCAGCACTTCAGGCATTTCCGAACTGATGACGATCACCGCATAGCCCTGTGCCGCCAACTCGCGCAACAAGGTGTGGATTTCGGCTTTCGAGCCGACATCAATGCCCCGCGTCGGCTCGTCCACAATCAGCACCCGCGGTTTCATCGATAGCCATTTGCCGATGACGATCTTTTGCTGGTTGCCCCCCGACAAGACACCGACAACCTGCCGCCAGCTTGGGGTCTTGATCTCCAGCTTGTCACGATATTTGTCGAAAATCTCGTTCTCGGCGCCTGACGACACGAATGGCCCGCTGGTCAGTTTCTGAACTTGTGGCAAGGTCATGTTGTCGCGGCAATTCATCGACAGCACCAGCCCTTGTTCCTTGCGGTTTTCGGGCACCAGCGAAATGCCCAAGCTGATGGCATCTTGTGGCGATCCGATCTGCACCGGCACCCCGTCGACCAAAATTTCGCCCCGCTCTGCGGTGCGCAGACCAAACAGCGTCTCGGCGATTTCGGTGCGGCCCGCGCCGACAAGGCCGTAAAAGCCGACCACCTCGCCTGCCCGCACCGAAAAGCTGATACCCTCGAACAAGGGCGCGCAACTCAGGTCGCGCACGTCCAGCACCGTCGCGCCTAGTTTGGGCGGCGCAGTGTCGCGCGACAGATCAAGGCTGCGCCCGATCATCAGGCGCGTGACCTCATCTTCATTCGTCTCTGCCGTGGTCAATGTGCCGCGATATGACCCGTCGCGCAGCACTGTAATCCGGTCGGACAGGGTGAAAATCTCGTCCATCCGGTGCGAGATGTAGACAATGCCCACATTGCGCGCCTTCAAGTCCTTGATGATGTCGAACAACACCACCTTTTCCGCATCGGTCAGTGATGCTGTCGGCTCGTCAAACACCACAACCCGCGCATCGACCGTCAGCGCGCGGGCGATCTCGACCATCTGCTGGTTGGCGATGGACAGATTGACCACAGTCGCCTCGCCCCTGAAATTGCAGTTCAGCCGCTCTAGAATAGCGTTGGAATTTTTGTAGAGCGTGCGCCAGTCCACCCAGCCAAGCCCCTTTCGGGGCAATTCACCCAGATAGATATTCTCGGCGGCGGACATTTCGGGCACAAGGCTAAGTTCCTGATGGATCAGCACGACGCCTTGCGCCTTGGCCTCTATCGGGGTGGTCATGCGCACCGGCTGGCCCGCAATGATAATCTGCCCCTCATTGGGTTGATACATGCCCGCGAGCACTTTCATCAGGGTGGATTTGCCCGCGCCATTCTCGCCCAGCAGGGCGTGAACCTCGCCGGGCATCACCTCGAAATCCACCCCGTCCAAGGCGCGCACGCCCGGAAAGGTTTTGACGATCCCTTGCAGCCGCAGGGCCGGTTCCAGCAATTCGGTCATAGGCGCAGCCCCCCATCCGCAGTGCGGTTGAAACGTTTATCCAAGATCAGAACAGCGATCAGAATGCTGCCAAGGATGACATAGACATAGAAGGCAGGCACCTGCATCAGGTTCATGCCATTGCGCAAAATACCAATCGCCAGAACCCCGCCAAGCGTGCCGACGATATCGCCCTTGCCGCCCGTCAGCTTGGTGCCGCCCAGAACCACTGCCGTAATGACCCACAGTTCATAGTCGCGCCCCAGATTGGGCGTTGCCGCCCCCATCTGCGTGGACAACAGAACGCCCGACAGCGCCGCCAGAAACCCGATGATCATGAAATTCACCATCATATGCGGACCGACACGGATACCGGCATTGACCGCCGCCTCGCGATTGCCGCCCACGGCATAGGTGTTGCGCCCATGCACGCTGCGCGACAGCAGCAGATGCACGATCAGCGTGCACAGCAGAAAGATCACCGCCAGAACCGGAAAGGGGCCGAAAGACAGTGCACTGAAGTCGGAATAGGCGAAATTCATCGCGTAGAACGAAGATTCCCCTGAATAGACGAATACCAGTCCGCGAATGCCCAGCATCGCGCCCAGCGTCACGATGAACGCATCGACACCTGTTTTCCAGACGATGAACCCGTTGAACGCCCCCAGCGCAATGCCCACCAGCAAGGCCAGACTGACCGCAGGCAATATCTGCCAGTTGCCCCAAGTGGCGAACATGGCCCAGCTTTGCACATCGACCGCGAAGGCAGCAGCCAGCGCCAGTGTCGCCCCCACGGACAGGTCGATATTGCCGTTGATCATGACCAATGTCATGCCCAGCGCGATCAACCCGATTGTCGAGGTCTGCACAAGGATGTTCTGGAAGTTGCGATAATCGAAGAAGTGGTCCGACATCAGGCTGAAGAAGATGAAAACGATCACCACGAAGCCCCAGATCGGGTTGCGCATCAACCAGCGCAGAGGTGTGATATCTGTCAAATTCGACATGGTGTGCCTCATGCTATGGGTGAAAACAGGCGGCCGCGCTTGGCTGCAACATCCAGCCAGACTGCCACGATGATGACCGCCCATGTGACCAGCCATTGCGTGTAATAGGGCTGGCCCATCAGGATCAGACCATTCTGGATAAAGGCCAGCATCAGCACACCCAGAACCGTTTTCAGAATACTGCCTGCGCCCCCCAGCAGCGATGTGCCGCCCAGGATAACCGCAGCCAGAACCTGCAACTCATAGCCTTGGCCGACGTTGTTTTGCGACCCCATCACGCGGCTGCCCAGAATGATCGCGGCCACCGAAACGCACAGCGCCGAGATCAGATAGGTCATGAACACAACCCGCGAGCGCGGAATGCCAGAGAACACAGAGGCCGTCGGATTGCCGCCCACCGCATAGACCTTGCGGCCAAAGGGCATGGTTTTCATGATGACATGAAACACAACCGCCAGCAGCGCGAAAATCAGGATCGGCGCTGCAATTCCAAATACCGACCCGCGCCCGAAAAAGGCAAACCATGTGCCGCGCTGGTCGGCAATATCGACATTCTGGCCACCGCTATAGATCAGCACCAACCCTTGAATGGCCGAGAGCATCCCCAGCGTCACAATCAGCGAATTCAGCCTTAATATACCGATCAGAAACCCGTTTATCGCCCCCAGACACAACGTCGCCAGAACCATCACCGGGATCGCCAGTTCCGGCCCGATCTTGTCATGCAGGTCCACGACCAGCACGGTGGCGAATGACAGCATCGAGCCGACAGACAGGTCCAGATTACCGCCAATCACCACAATCGTGACCCCAAGCGCCATAACGCCGATAATTGCGGATTGGCGAAAGACCGACATGATATTGTCGGCAGTCATGAACCTGTCGGACATGAGTGAGAACACAATCATGAACAGGATAAAGGCCACGAGGATGCCTTGTTTGGCAATCGCAGGCCCCCCTGCCTTGAGGCGGTTCAACAGCATCTGGTTCCTCCCAAAACTCGGCTAAAGGCACGCTCTCCCCAGCGCAGAAGTCGGGGTTGCGCAAGCAACCCGACCGGGGCGGTGGATCTTACCCCCGCCCCGGCGCAGATTATAGCTGTCTCAGAAAACCGGGCGGTCGAACTCTTCCATATTTTCTTGCGTAATTTTCGGAGTGTCGAAGTAGTTCAGCTTCGGCACATCTTCGCCCGCCAGCACGTCCAGCGCGGTCTGCAACGCAGCTTCGGCGTCATCCACGGGCGACTGATAGACCGACCCCCAATATTCGCCGCGCGCCATCGCGTCATAGCCCACTGCGAAATTCGTGGCCCCGATAAACGCAATGCCCTCGGCGCGACCTGCGGACAGCGCAGCATTCAGCGCGCCCACGCCCATATTGTCGTCACCCGAATACACCCCGTCAATCTGGTCAAAGCGCGTCAGGAACGTTTCCATCGTGCGCTGCGCACGTTCGCGGTTCCAGTCGCCGGGCTGGATGTCCAGTTGCACCACATCGGGGCACATTTCGGCCAGACGGTCGTCAAAACCTTGCTGGCGCTCAATCGCGGTGGTGTAGCCCGGCATTCCTGTGATCTGGACGATCTGCCCTTCACCGTCCAAGGCTTCACACATCATCTCAGCGGAATAAATGCCCTGCTGAACGTTGTTTGGGCCAGAGAAAGCGGCGATGAAATCCATGCCCGCTTCGGCAATATTGGAATTGGTTACGATCACCGGGATCCCTGCATTATGCGCGTTGCGCACTGCGGGCACCAGCGCCTGACCATCGGTCGGCCATACAATGATCGCATCGACCTGTTGCTGGATCAAATCCTGCAACTGGCTGATCTGGCGCGCAACATCCCCGCCGGCATCCAGCACGATCACTTCAACATCGGGATTGGCGTCGGCGGCTGCGATAAAGGCCTGCTCATAGGTTGTCTGGTAGCTGTCGATTCCGACATTGTTCTGCGTAATTCCGATCCGCACAGTATCGGCCGAAGCCGCACTGGCCAGGGCAAGGGTACCGCAGCTGGCAAGTAGGATGCGCATTGTTCTTTTCATGGTGTTCCTCCCAAGGGTGTAAANTTCTCCGCGCGCCCTGCCGACATGACATAATGTCGGCCTCCCGGCTTTTTTCGCGGTCTACCTATGCTGTCTGGACCCACGCAAATTCAACACAGAAAACATGTTCAAAATGAACAATTTTACATCCATTTTGAACATTTAAGCGGTATCATCACTCAGTCAATCTGAACAAAATAAGAGTATTGCAGATGAGAATCCGACGCAACGCGACCAAAGACAGCACCCCGCAAAGAAAGTCAGCAGACGTGAAAATGGGAAATATTCAAAAAGAAAATTTCTCGAGACCCGCCAACATGCAGCGGGGGCACGCAGGTGTTGAACAGGCAGCCTTGCCCACAGCGCTCCAGTTTGTTGATATGCTAAGTGCCGAACTCGACACCGCGTTGGAGATTGCAGACCCGAACCCGCATCTTAACATGGTAACGGCGCTGCTCAAGGCGCATCTGAGCGGCAAGATCATCACGGCAACCATGCTGATCTCTGCCTCTGGCGTTCCCTACGCGACCGCGCGGCGCAAGTTACAGCAGTTGCAAGACAGCGGCTTCATCGAGCAGCGCGCGCGCACTCGGTCGGGGCGATCCTTTTCACTGCACCCGACCGAGCGGCTGATGACAAACTGGCGCCAGCTTGCAGACCGCATTCTGCGGCTTTGCACCGAGGCCAGCGGGAATGAACCCAAAGACGCGCGCGAATACTATTTTGGCGCCTCCTATGTGCCCGCCAGCCAATCCATCGCCCCGCCGCAAGTTCTGCCTGAACCGCTGCAACTGGGGGGCGGCCTGCGTATCCTGGTGCATGGCGATCCGACCTTCATGGTGATGGAGAACCTCAAGCGCCAGTTCGAGCAGATCATCGGCACCAATATCAGCCAGCGCGCCTTTTCCATCGACCGGCTGCGCGCCGAAGCCCTGCGCAATGCCGAGCGCCGCGTCAGCAAATACGACATCATCGCGGTTGATTTGCCGTGGATCGGTGAATTTGCCGAAAAGGGCGTGCTCATGCCCTTGGATGAATGCCTTGACACCGACCGCCTTGACCCGCCCGATTTTCACACCGCAGGCTGGATGGCCGCGCATTGGGCCGGGCGGCCTTACGGCGTACCCAGCCAGACCACGCCCGAATTGCTGTTCTATCGCAAAGACCTGTTCGCAGAGGCGGGGTTGGAGCCGCCCGACACAACCGACCGCCTGATCAAGGCGGCGCGCCATTTTCATGCACCACAGCGCGGCTATTACGGGATTGCGTGGAATGCGGCGCGCGGCACGGCACTGGGGCATCAATTCCTGATGACCTGCGCCGATTTCGGCCAGCCGATCGTCAATCTGGAAGCAATCGCTGGCGGGTTTGCCGCCGACACGGCCCATCGCCGCGATATCGTGCCCACCATCGACACGCCGCTTGCGCTGGATGCGTGCGAATTTCTGCTGTCCTTGCTGGAGTTCTCGCCGCCCGACATTCTGTCGATGTCTTGGTATGAACGCATCCGCCCCTATGCCGCGGGCAAGATCGCTATGGCGTACGGCTACACGCTGCTGGCCCCATATTTTGAACGTGACCCCTCGTCGCCCGCAAATGGCAATACCGGCTATCTGCCCCACCCCGCCGGGCCCGAAGGGCAGCCCGTCGCCACTGTGGGCGGCTATGTCATGGGCATTCCCGCCAATATCGCGCCCGAACGCCGCGCCGCCGCCGCCGAGGCGCTGATCGCCTTCACTTCGCCCGAGGCCCAAAAACTGTATGTCCTGAACGGCAGCCGCACCGCACCGCGCTATTCCGTGGGGGCTGATCCAGAGGTGCGCCGCATTTCGCCGATATTCGAGGCAGTGGACGCCATGTCCCTGCGCGACGAGCTGCAATACTGGCCGCGCCCGCCCATCCCCCAAATCGCCGAGATCATCGAGATTTGCGGACAAGAACTGCATGACATGCTGCGCGGAACATCCAGCCCCCGCGACGCTTTGAAACGCGCCCAGTCACGGGCCGAACTCGCTTTGAAATAACCAAACGCGCTGAGGAGGACGCCATGGACACCACCCGCCTGAAAGGCAAGAACATCCTGATCACCGGGGCCGCACGCGGAATGGGCGCCGCCAATGCCGAACATTTCGCAGCCCAAGGCGCGAATGTCTGCCTTGGCGATCTGGACCTTGACGCAGCACAGGCCATGGCAGACGACATCAACGCCAAAGGCAATGGCCGCGCCATCGCTGTGCGCATGGATGTCACCAAACGCGAAGACAACGCAGCCGCAGTGGCCGCCACAGTCGAGGCCTTTGGCATGATCAATGTGGGCCTGTTCAACGCAGGCCTGAACAAGCCCCGGTTCTTCATGGATATCGACGAAGACAACTGGGACATGATCATGAATGTCAACACCAAAGCCATGTGGCTGGGCATGCAGGAAACCGCCCGCCAGATGATCGCGCAGGGCAAGCAAGACTATCCCTATAAGCTGATCAATGTAGGCTCTATCGCGTCGCGCAAGCCACTCGTCGATGTGACTGTCTATTGCACATCGAAATATGGCTGCCTTGCCTTGACCCATTGCGGGGCCATTGGACTGGCCGAGCATAACATCACCGTAAACGGCTATGCACCGGGCGTGGTCGTGACGCCCCTTTGGGAACAACTGGACAAGGATCTGGTCGATATCGGCTTCAAGGACCGCGAAGGTCAGGCTTATGAGGACATTGTCCGCGATGCCCTCCAGATCAAGCGCGTGTCCTACCCCAAAGACGTGATCGGCACTGCCGCGTTTCTGTGCAGTTCCGACAGCGATTACATGACCGGTCAGATGATCCATATCGATGGCGGCTGGTGCATCCAGTAGCACGACCAGCCCCACCCCACCCTGTTTAACCCTTGAAAATGGCGCGTGCCTGCACGCCCCATACGGAGAAATATCATGTCCCGCGCTTTGATGCCGAATATGCTGACGCCCCAAGACCTTGAACCGAACTGGCGCTGGGAAGGGCGATTGCCCGCCTGGGGCCACACCTCGGTTGATTTTGAACGCCGGATCGACCACGACCGCCTGCGCCGCTACCGTTTGGCACGCACGCGGCAGGCGTTGCAGACCTCTGATGCAGGCACGCTGTTGTTGTTCGATGTGAACAATATCCGCTATGTGTCCGCGACCAAAATCGGCGAATGGGAACGCGACAAGATGTGTCGCTTCTGCCTGCTGACGGGCGATGACGCGCCCTATGTGTGGGATTTCGGGTCCGCCGCGATGCACCACAAGAAATTCAGCGACTGGCTGGTGCCGGATCATTGCCGCGCCGGTGTGGTGGGTATGCGCGGCACGATCCCGCCAGAATTTGGCCTGATGCGGCAATACGCCAAGGAAATCGCCGGCCTGATCCGGGATGCGGGCATGGGCGATATGCCGGTGGGCCTAGACTACGCCGAAACCGCCATGTTCCACGCGCTGCAAGAAGAAGGGCTGAATGTCGTGGATGGCCAGCAAATCATGCTGGCCGCGCGCGAGATCAAGAACTGGGACGAAATCCAGCTTTTGACGCAGGCCGCCGCCATGGTCGATGGCGTTTATCATATGATCTATGAAGAGTTGAAACCCGGCATCCGCGAGAATGACATCGTCGCACTGTCCAACAAGATGCTCTACGAGATGGGCAGCGATGATGTCGAGGCGATCAACGCCATTTCGGGCGAGCGCTGCAACCCGCACCCGCATAATTTCACCGACCGCTATTTCCGCCCCGGTGATCAGGCCTTTTTTGACATTCTGCAATCCTATCAGGGCTACCGCACCTGCTACTACCGCACCTTCAACATTGGCCGCGCGACGCCTGCGCAAAACGATGCCTATGTGAAGGCGCGCGAATGGATTGATGCGTCTATCGCCATGATCAAACCGGGTGTCAGCACCGATAAAGTGGCTGAGGTCTGGCCAAAGGCCGAAGAATTCGGCTTTCCGGACGAGCAATCAGCCTTTGGCCTGCAATTCGGCCACGGTCTGGGGCTTGCCCTGCACGAGCGCCCGATCATCAGTCGCGCGATCAGTCTGGACCACCCGATGGAAATCAAGACCGGCATGGTCTTTGCGCTGGAAACCTATTGCCCTGCGGCAGATGGCTATTCCGCCGCGCGGATCGAGGAGGAAGTGGTCGTGACCGAGACGGGTTGTGAAGTGATCAGCCTGTTTCCGGCGGAAGAACTGCCGATTGCGAACCGCTACTGAATTACCAGGCAAAGGTGGGGGGGCTGTCTGCCCCCCCACACCCCCCCGAGAGTATTTTCGGCAAGAAAATGACGGGCAGCAGCCTTGAAAGGATGAGAGCATGGCCAAGGCCAAGTCGAATACCGAAGATTATCTGCGGATGTATCGCCAGATGGTGCGGATACGGACGTTTGAGGATAATGCCAACCAGCTTTACCTGTCGGCCAAAATGCCCGGCCTGACGCATATGTATTCGGGCGAGGAAGCGGTGGCGGTGGGCATCTGCGAAGCGTTGACCGATGACGACCGCATCACCTCGACGCATCGCGGGCACGGCCATTGCGTGGCCAAGGGGGCGGAGTTCAAACAGATGTTCTGCGAACTCTTGGGCAAGGCCGAGGGGTATTGCCGCGGCAAGGGCGGCTCGATGCATATCGCCGACCAAAGCCACGGCAACCTTGGCGCAAACGCGATTGTCGGCGGCTCGATGGGGATTGCGACAGGGTCCGCGCTGCGCGCGAAACTGCAAGGCGCGGATGATGTGACGGTCTGTTTCTTTGGCGACGGGGCAACAGCGCAGGGGTTGATGTATGAGGTCATGAACATGGCCGCCTTGTGGAGCTTGCCGGTCATCTATGCCTGCGAGAACAACGGCTATTCGGAATACACCAAAACCGAGGAGATCGCTGCAGGCTCCATCACCGCGCGGGCCGAGGCCTTCGGGATCGAGGCGCACCGCATCGATGGGCAGGATGTGCTGGCGGTCAATGACCTGAGCCGCAAACTGGTGGCGCGCGCGCGCCGCGGCGAAGGGCCATTCTTCATGGAATTGATGACCTATCGCTATCACGGCCACCATGTCGGCGACATCAACCGCGAATATTACCGCTCCAAGGCCGAGGAGAAGGAGTGGAAAGAGAACCGCGACCCGATCATCCGCTTCCGCGCCCATCTGGTCAGCGAGGGCATCGCCACGGAAGACGACCTCGATGCGATGAATGCCGAGGTCGAGAAGGATGCGGCCGAGGCCGTGGCCTATGCGCTGGACGCGGCCTACCCGGACGCGTCGGAAGTTGACATGCATGTTTTTGCGGCCTGAGGAGAGAGCAAAATGCGCGAGATAACCCTGTCCCAAGCCGTGAATGAAGCCATTGCCGAAGAAATGCGCCGCGACGCATCGGTGTTCCTGATGGGCGAGGATGTGGCCGAAGCGGGCACGCCCTTCAAGGTGCTGTCAGGTCTGGTCGAGGAATTCGGCACCGAGCGCGTGATCGACACGCCCATATCGGAACCCGGTTTCGTGGGCCTTGCGGTGGGCGCAGCGATGACGGGCGCACGGCCCATTGTGGATTTGATGTTCGGCGATTTCATCTATCTGGTCATGGACCAGCTGTGCAATCAGGCGGCCAAGCAGCATTACATGTCGGGCGGCAAGCTGACCGTGCCGATGGTGTTGCGCACCAATATGGGGGCCACGCGGCGATCAGCCGCGCAGCACAGCCAGTCGTTGCAAGCGCTGGTGGCGCATATTCCGGGGCTGAAAGTGGCAATGCCCTCCTCGGCCTATGAGGCGAAGGGGTTGATGAAAACCGCCATCCGCGACAACAACCCGGTCGTGATCTTCGAAGACAAGCTGATGTATCAGGACAAGGCACCCGTGCCGGAAGAGGAATACCTGATCCCCTTCGGTGTGGCGAATGTGAAACGCGAGGGGCGGACATTACCCTGATCGGCACATCCTCAATGGTGCAGGTGGCCGAGAAAGCAGCCGAGCTATTGGCGCTTGAGGGGATCAGCGCCGAAGTGATCGACCCGCGCACGATTGTGCCGCTGGATGAGGCGACATTGCTGGAGAGTGTCAAGAAAACCAGCCGCGCGATTGTCATCGATGAAGGCCACCAAAGCTATGGCGTCACCGCCGAAATCGCCAGCCGCCTCAATGAGAAAGCCTTTTATCATCTGGACGCGCCGGTGCTGCGCATGGGCGCGATGGATGTGCCGGTGCCCTTCAGCCCCGCGCTGGAAGATCTGACCGTGCCCACACCCGAGCAAGTGGCCGCCAATGCGCGCAAGCTCTGCGCCGGGGAGCTGATCCATGCCGCGTAATGAAACCTCCGGTTTCGGGCCGCATGACGTGACAATGCCCCAGCTTGGCATGGCACAGGATGCGGGCAAGATCGTGTCCTGGCTGAAAGCGCCGGGTGACAAGGTGGCCAAGGGTGATGCATTGTTCGAGGTGGAAACCGACAAGGCCACGATGGAGGTGGAGGCGCAGGCCAATGGGTATCTGACCCATGTGACCGCCGCTGAGGGCGAGGATGTGCCTGTCGGCCAAGCCATCGCGCGCATATCCGACAGCGCCGAGGAGGACACGCCACCCCCAGCGCCCCAACCGCAAGCAGATGCCCCGGACGCCCTGCCCGAGGGCCGCGAGATCACCATGCCGCAACTTGGCATGGCCCAAGATAGCGGTGTGCTGGTCGGCTGGCTGGTGAAGTTGGGCGCTCAGGTCAGCGCGGATGACCTGCTGTTCGAGGTGGAGACCGACAAGGCGACAATGGAAGTGCCCGCAGGTGCAAGCGGCTATCTGGCCGCAACATTGGCGCAGGCCGGGGATGCGGTGCCAGTGGGGCAGGCCGTGGCCGTGATTGCTTCCAGCAAGCCCGACGCGCCGGTGGCGCGCGGGATGGCGGCAGCCCCTGTGACGAAAGCGGCCCCGAAAGCGGATGTCGCACCGGAGCCCAAGCCCGCAGCACCCGCCAAGCCCGCGCAAGCCGCGCCCGCCCCTGCCGGGGGCCGCATTCTCGCCTCGCCCAAGCTGCGCCGGGTGGCGCTGGAAAAGGGGCTGGATCTGACGCGTCTGGTGCAGGCAGGCCATCCGCAACCCTATCATATGCGCGATCTTGAGGTTCTGGAGGCTCTGCCGACGCAGGCCCCCACCCCACAGAGCGGCTTGGCCGTGCAGGCCATAAGGCTGGAGGCGGAGTGCGCGCAGAGCGGCTTTGCCCCCTTCGCCACTTGGGCGGCGGATGCCCATGGCCTGCAAGATGCCGACGCGCTGCTTGCAGGTCTGGCCGGGGCCAGCCTTGGCCGCGCGGCAACCGTCGCCGTTGACCGCTTTGGCGCAAGCCGCGTCTATGATGTGCCCGCAGGGCGCAGCCTGTCAGCGGTCACAGACTCCGCGAATCCGCCCGATCTGCGCATACGCGATCTGCGCATGAGCGCGCTCAGTGGCGTCTCACTGGGTGCGGAGGATGTGCCGGTGCTGACACTTCTCAAGAAAGGCGATGGTCTGGCGCTGGTGCTGGAATGTGACCCTGCGCACTTGGCACCGGACGCGGCAATCGCCCTTCTTTCCGAATTCGCAGGACGGATGCACGACCCGCTGCGCCACCTGCTCTGACCCAACGAGGCACCAATGGATTACACCGATCTTTATATCAACGGCACATGGCACAAGACGGCAGAGCGGTTTGACGTGATCAACCCGGCCACGGAGCAGGTGCTGGCCTCGGTCGCCTCTGCCGAGATTTCTGACGCGGACAAGGCGCTGGATGCAGCAGAGGCCGCGATGGCCGACTGGGCCGCCCGCACCCCGCGCGCGCGTTCGGAAGTGTTGCGCCGCGCGTGGGAATTGATGACCGCGCGGCTTGACCATTTCGCCCATCTGATCACGCTCGAAAACGGCAAGGC
>SL_8KL_010_SEDDRAFT_10000416_pt1 | contig 37045 bp, 22 predicted proteins | sample SodLakKL_010_SED_4_FD_11160 | JGI IMG/M metagenome (IMG submission 11160)
GTATTTGTTAAGCAGAACCAAGCTGGAAAATATTACAGGGGGGTACGACCCCTAAAGGGAGGAATTGGAAGCCCGCCAGGGCTGGAGATTCCGACCGGGCATACCTTTGGTTTCTGGTTATTTTTTCAGTGCCTGGCAGTTATGTCAGACAGTGTCCGACAGTGTATGACAATCTTTAGTTCGTAGCATATCTTTCTTTTTCATCGGCTACCAGTGCCGGTTAAATTCCCGGAGCAAATTATTTGTTCGTTTACACTCCAAAACTGCTTATGAGAGACATTTTCGACACCTGGAAATTCTCCATCCGACTTACACCACATGTTTCCCATTTCCTATCCCTGAAACTGCACAAGAGAGACTGTTTCAGAGTAACAGAGTGTATTCTGCAGCAACTGCTGAATATGGCCTGTTTCAATATGGCCTTGGTTCTTTTGGTTGTAAATTTCTATAACTGCGTCCCTGTGTACCAGGCCATAAAGGTTAGTTAAGGCTATGACGTATTTCTTGAGCTGGTGCAATGTTATCTTCCTTTTTGCTGGGAATATACAGGTTTTTTGTAGCACAGCTGCTTTGACTAGGAAAGAATATGGCAGAATACGGCAGGCCAATGCTGCCTATACATGAAGAAAAAGCCCTCCGCCCAAGGCGGGTGCCAAGGGCAAAGGGCTTTTGGCCTTCGTTTACCTATTAAGGCTTAGGAAGGTGCGGTTCAGTTGGGTGTTTAGTCAGTCCACTCTCCGTAGCAATTACTCCAATATCCGCCACCTATCAAGTCTAACTCTAACTCTTCGTCGCCTATAGCTTTATCAGCTTCATCTGCATCTAAGTGAGTTGTTCCGTCTGCAAAGCCTCCACCATTTTCTTCAGGATCCCAATGGTTACCATCAGCAATTCTGACCAAACCAAAGGTTTCTGTTGTATCTCCTTCTGGATTTTTAAGATATTCTGTTTCTTCAAATGTGCCCGTTTCATTTGCTTCGGAACCTGCTAACAGTGCATAGTAGTTACCATCATCATCTTCAAACAACATTGCTTCCCATAAGCCACCATCTTCACTCCAGCCTACAGGGAGACCTTCTTCGTCTGTATAATAAGCATCATCATCTGTGAAGAAATCTTCATTGATTTCATAATTAAAGCTATCATCCAATTCGAAGGCTCCATTAAAGCTATCATCCTCTACAGCCCATTGGGAGTCTCCTGTTGTATAGCTAAAGAAGTATGCGTCGCTTTTGGAATTTTGATCATCATATTTAAAACTTACTTTATTATCTTCTATTACGACGTTTCCACGCTCTACTGTACCGAAATAATAGTCAGCTGTTGAAACATCATCTGCTTTAGTGTCCGTACCATCATCTGTGTAAGTTCCTTCAACTGAGACGCTTGTAACTTCGGTTCCGCTTGCTTCGCTTCCTATGATAAGGTTTACGGCAACTGTTACATTTTTCAGGCTGTTATCATCTCCATCAACTGTTACATTACCACCTTCGTTTTCTACATTTACACCCTCTACATCATTGTTGTCTCCAGTTACTTCAAGGTCTCCTACCAAGGTGAAGTCAGAGAGTGTATTGCCATCTCCACTTACTTCGATATCACCGTAGACTGTTTGTTCTTCAGTTCCTTGCCCAATATACTCTACATCTTGAGTGTCAATTTCAAAGTGGTCATCTTCGTAATCAAGGATAATAGTCTTTATGTCGCCTTCGCCTAATGCTGCTTCCAATTCACTTTCATTTTTAACAATTGCTGTGTCTGTAACAGTCACTTCCACAGTGCTAGTGCTATTTCCAAACATCTCCTTAGCCTGAAATGTTATATTCTGATCTGCATCATCTAAATCACTAGTATAAGTTGTTGTAGCTACTCCATCGACGTCAGTTGTACTTGTTGCTTCGCTCAATTCACCATGGGCTGCAGTAGTAGTTGAGAATTCTACTTCTACACCTTCAACCTTATTACCATACTCATCTATGACTGTTGCGATAATAGTTGTTGTGGCATTTACATCTATTATGTCTGGGTCAGCTTCTACTAATACATCGTCTGCATCTCCAGGCTCCACATCTTTCAGAATGAATTCTGCCTCATCATATGTATCTACATCGCCGCGGGTGAAAGTTACTTCAACTGTATCATCGTAGGTAGAAGTATCTACAATGTCGGATTCAGGTGCTCCTACACCATCAACCTCGATGGTAAGCTTAGTACCAGTGGCTATGTCTTCATTGGCTCTTACTTCAAATTCAGTATATGTATCATCATCAACACCCGTTACTTCTGCATCTGCTCCGCTTACCTCGTATTTATCAAGATCGTCGGGGTATTGGATATTGGTTGCATCAATATCAACATCGATGAACTCATTTTTTTCTAATTCGCCGTCTACTACTATTTCGAAGCTCTGAAGCTGATTACCTCTGTCATATTCCAAATTGGTTGCACTGGCATCATACAACGACTTCTCGACTTCGATGTCTTCTACGGTAAGGCTGTAGTCGGTATCATCCCTGGTGAAAGTTACGTCATATTCACCGTAGGATTGCGGGTCGATGTCCAGGCTGGTTACTTCGATGGTGGTTGAAGCTTCTGTGTCTTCTGTAGCGGTAAAGACAATGCTTCCGTCATCATAATTGACATCGCCATCACCCTCGGTTACCTCGTAGTCAGCATCAGCAAACTTGAGCCCTGCGTCTACCATTTCTTGAACATCGATTGATACTGTACCGTCTTCTTCAAGCTCTCCAAGGAAGTCAAAGCTTAAGGTGACCTCGTTATCTTCACTTGAAGACTCCAGGGGATCCGGATCCGGGGTAAACTCTGCATTTTCCAGGCCTGAGGTTATTTCGAACCAGTCAGTTTCCCATTCGTCGAAGGGACCGAACTGGATTGGTTTATCCGTGGTTTCACCGTATGCCCCGGTGGTTGTTGCTTCCTCACTGGTTCCCAGGAAATAAGTGTCATCTTCCGGATCCTCGTTGCCTTCTTCATTGGCGATGCTGAAGCTAAATTTATCGCCGCCTTCAACTACTTCCTCATCTAAGTCAATTTCTACGTAAATGGTTTGCTCTTCGTCAACATCAAATGTTTTACTATCCAGATCGATTTTCACCCCGGAATGCTCTTCATTTTCCACGGTGGTAGTGCTAAAGCCCTGACCAAGCTTCTCATCTTCATCGTCTTCCACGTAAAAGTAGACCCTGATGTCATCCCCAAAGATCTTCTTATCATCGAGGTTGAAGGGATCTCCCTGGCCGTCTTCTCCTTCAAAAGTCATGTAGAGGGCAGTGGTGGTAGAATCGTCTACAAAATCCAGCCCCTCGTACCTTGGGATAAAGGAAAACTCAAACAGTTTGACTTCTTCCTCGTTTGTGGCAAGAGTTTCACTCGGGCCGGACTCGAAAGCGAAGTCTGCTACTTCCCCGCGCTCGACAAAGGTAATCGGTTCTCCTGCCGCCGAACCGGTGACCAGTACCGCTGCTTCGTCATCAGCATTTACTATCTCCAAATGCTCGGGTTCTTCTATGGAGGCTGTCAAATCCCAGCCTTCTGCCCGGTTAGCATCGGGGTCAATGGTAACCTCGAAGGTTTCAGTTTCTTCGTAATCAATGGTCGTATCAATATTGGTGACCCTTAATTCAAGATATCCGTTTTCGGTTTCACCGGCAAGATTTACATCGGACTCCTGCCCGTTAATCTTTAACTTATCAAAATCATTATCTTCCCAGTCATCATCCTCGTCAAAAGCGATGGTGATCGTGGCATTTTCCAACTTGACATCCTGGTTCAAAGCCTCTACATCAAAGCGTAAAAGCGGGACATCATCTTCATCTCCGTGATGCAGGGTCGTAGTCGCTTCTACCGGGTCTTCAGCGGAGACGCTAACCTCTGCGCCGGCTAGCTGGTTTACGGTGAAGCTCTCACCCCTGATTCTTTCCTCAAGGTTAACCGCTCCATCTGCGTAACTGGCGTTAGATTTGAAAAGCTTACTGTATCCTTCTTTATCACCACTGTCATACTCGAACTCGTCATACATGTCCACCCTGATGGTGGATTCATCTGTGACATTAGCCCCAATATCAGCCTTGACCCTGAATTTCGCAGTGGCACCTTCTTCAATTACTTCATTAACGTCAAACTTAATATGTTCACTGCCATTTATATTGTGAAGGTCATCTGCGCCTTCCTGGACTTGATCCCATTCTTCTTCCGTCTCGTCCCAACGGTAAAGGTTGTAGCCTACCGCATCGGAACCGGGATCAGTACCAGTTGCATCTGGAGCATTTCCCTGGTTCCTAAAGTTAATTTCCGTTAACTCCAGGTCACCGACATCGACACTGCTAAATGTGCGGACTTCGGCATCATTGCTTACGTCGAATTCGAAGACCGCGTGCTCTTCATTACTGTCAACAGTCTCACCAGTTAGCTGCTGATCGGGTTTCTTGACGGTCAGCTGGCTTTTTACTTCTTCGTGACTGATCTCAAACAAAGCCCCGCTGGCCGCGCCATCGAAAGCAACTCCGTATTCTTCAGTAATGTCCTTGACTGCAAAACCGAAATCAAAGCCCGGGTTTGTTGCAGGGCTGTCCACTGTTACTTCCACCGTAAATTCCACCGGGTCATCTCCGGGGACTATCCGCAGCTTTTCATCCTCTTCTTCATCAAAGATCTCTGTAAACTCAAGGTCGGCCATATCTGCCCCGGTTAACTCTTCACTCTCGTCGTGGTAGGATAGCTTGATTTTTTTGAAGTCCTCGTCCTCACCAAGATTTACATTATCAGAACCAGGGGTAAGTTCCAGGGTAATATCTTCAAGATTTACTGCTGTGTATTCTGAGTCAACGCTTACTGCAAACTTTAGCACTTCTTCTGTTTCACCCTGAGGGATCATTTTATCTTCAAAATCATCGGTACGCTCTATGCTGAAGGCCCCTTCCTGGTAAGTAAAGTGGTGCCAATCATCGCGGTGATCAGCAGGATCGTCCTGATCTTCAAATAGTTGCAGGTAGTAATCCAGTCCCTGGGTCAGGTTGATCCCGGTCATCAGCACGTATTGTTCCTCGTCTTCTTTGACCGCGAAATCAGCTTCCAAATCATTGTAATTACTACTATCCCGCAGCACAAACTGGTCGGCTTCATCTTCCTCGACAGTCCGGCTGAATTCTACCTCAAACTCGTCTGCGGCGAGCCCGATTACGTTGATTACTTCAAGGTCGATATAATCAAGCTCAAAGGTTACTTCCAGGTCCGCACCGTCGACCTCGAAGTCGCCTTCATATGATTCGTATTTATCCTTTTCCGCGGTAAACCAGTAATCGCCATCTATAAGGGTGGCGGTGGCTTCACCGTCTGTACCGGTAGTGGTAGTGCTTACCAGGTCTTCGCGATCTTCGTCTTCATAGATGCTAATATCAACCTCTTCAAGCTCGCCTTCTTCCTTAAAAGTCACCGTGTAAACATCTGCTTCCGCTACCGTTACCGTTACCGTCCCGGTGGCATATTCTCCCGGGATCACGTAGTCGTCACTAAGCAATTCATAGCCAAACTCGTAATCACCGGCTGTATCCGAATCGTATGCCGGGTCGGCATCTTCCGGGTCGGCATATTCTATGCCCACCGTCGAGGTGGAATCGTCTTCAAGGGTTACTGCCACCTCATCTTCAGGCACAAAATCAATATCTTCATACTCTGTCCCGTAAGAAACAGTTACATCTTCAATATCATCATCGATACTTTTAACCTTCATATCGTCGGCTAAGAAAAAGTCTGCCGCACCGACCATGGTCCAATCGGTTCCGATTTCTCTAGGCTTAAGCCGCCCGGAAGCATCGCGCCTTACTTCCTCCGGATCAGCTACATCCATCCTCCAGTAGGCCAGGTCGCCGTCTTCATGCTGGAAGAGAAATTCTTCAATATCATCGCCAAAAAGATCGGCGGAAGCTCTAAAATTCCAAACCGGTTTTATCCCGGGATCATCGGGCGGCCTGTTAATGATCCGGGCAGAATCAACTCTTTCAAACGGTTCTTCAAGGTCCAGCTTCCAGTAAGCCAGTTCATCCTCGTGCTCGCCCTCTTTCGCATGCCAGAGGACTTCCACTTCATCGTCACCTAAAAGATCAAATACAGCGCCGATTTCCCAGGCCGGGTCGACCGTATAATCGTCGGGAGGATGGTTGATTAAGCGCCCGGTATCCTTAGCGCTTCTATCTTCCATCAACCAAACAGCAAGTTCGCCTTCATAGTCTCCTTCCAGGGCCTGCCAGATAATATCAGGCTCACCACTGTCGTTTAAGTCGTAGACGGCCATCATTTCCCAAAAAGAATACATTGTATCTCTGTCAGGATGAGGATTGGTAATTTCAATGACATCTTCTTTTTCCAGCCCGTCCATGAGCCAGAGTTCCACTTTGCCCTCATCCCGGTTGTAAAGGTAGAGATCGGGATTACCGTCTCCGTCGGCGTCAACCACGCCTTTCACTTCCCAACCATCTTCAACATCCTCGAAAACGGTCTTAGCCTGCCTCACTTCATTTTCCATGAACCAGGCTTTCAAATCACCTTCCTCACCCTGGAATATAATTGCCGGCATGTCCTCACCATTGTTATCATTACCGGCAAAAACACCTGTTGCTAACAGGGCCGTGATTCCAATCACTACCAGCAACAACAAAGAGATTTTTTTGCCTCTAATCATCTCGCTCATGAACATACCTCCCTAGAGAATTGAACTATCATTTCCGGTTCTTGAAAAAATGCATACTTCTTTTCATAATATTATTGATTTTAATCGAATTTGTCAAATTCAACAAATATAACCTGCACCCGGCATAAAGGCAAATAGTGCAATGCACCGGTAAATAACGTAGAATTTTTAAGAAATAATCCCGGGCGCATCATTACCAGCTAACCGGTTCACCATCTTCCCACTCATCCTCTAAAACACTGCCATCCGGCAGGGTCATCTCTCCTTCTCCATGCTTGCGCCCGGCTACCCATTCACCTTCATAGCGGTAATCATCAGGCCAGATCATCACCCCTTCACCGTGCCTGGCTCCATCCTGCCATTCTCCGACATACTGTTTGCCATCCGGCCAGGTCATCGTTCCTTCACCATGCATCTCGCCGTCCTGCCATTCCCCGGTATATTCCCGTCCATCAGGATGCAACCAGGTTCCCTCGCCGTGCGGCTTGCCGTTTACCACGTCGCCATCGTAAATCCCTTCATTCCAGAGGATTTCATCATCTGAGAGTTCACCGGCCAGAGCTGAAAGCTCATCGCCGGTGCCCAGGTTAGTAAACTGCACTACCCCAAAAATCGCGAGGCCGCAGACCACCACTGCCGCGGCTGCCAGGGCAGCTTTTTTTTGCCCCAGGAACTGCTTAAGATTCAGTCCCCGGGCGGCAACTGCGTCTCCGGCAGGCCTGGTTTCACTTTCAGCCCGGGCATATGCCGCAGCCGGTTCTTTACCCGGCGGCGCAGTAACCTGCTCATCTTGAGGGTGCGCTTTATCTCCTGCACCCTGCCCGTATTGAGGCGAGCGGGCGGTCACCCCGGCATCTCCCGGGGCTGCCGTTTCCGCGCCTTCTTCTGTTTCTTCACGGGGGGCGGTCTTTTCACTGTCCGGGCTTACCGCCCTGTCCGGCCCGGCTTCCCTGTCTGCAGCACCCTCTTCTTTATCTGCCGGGGCAATGGGTTCCGGGGCTTCTTCCGCCTGCATGAGGGCTTGCTGAAACTCTTTTACCGTGCGATAACGCTCCTTGTGCCGTATCGCAAGCGCTTTAAGCAAAACCCTTTCCTGCTCTTCATTGATGGCCACGCCCAGCTGCCTCGGCGGAATTAGGGTGTCATCGGCAAGCCGGTCAAGCGACTCAGGCGGCAGCTGCCCGCTAATGGTCCGGTAAAAAGTGGCCGCCACTGCATAAATATCGGTCCAGGGTCCCTGCATGCCCTTGCTGCGGTACTGCTCTTCCGGGGAATAGCCTGCTTTCATAATTACAGACATACTTTTGCTTTTTTCACTGAAAGCCTGGCGGGCGGAGCCAAAATCAGTGAGAATAGCCTGGCCCCTGGTGGTAATCAAGAGGTTATCGGGGCTGATATCCCGGTGCAGGATTCCGGTGGCATGCACTTCCTTGAGAGCATCTAAAACCGGCAAAAAGATCGCCAGCGCCTGGGAAAAGGAGATCCGGTTTCTTTCTTTACTGGCCAGGTAAGTCTGCAAATTGGCCCCTTCGACGTAGTTCATCACCATGTAGGCGGTTCCATTGGCCTTAAAGAAATCACGCACGGTGACAACATTGGGATGCTCGGAAAAGCGGGCCAGGGTTTTCGCCTCGTTGAAAAACCGCTCCAGGCCGAATTCATACTGGTTTTTTAGCTCTCCCATGTAAGTATCTACATTACTGGTCCCGGGTACCCGGGCCACCAGTCCCTGGGGGAAGAATTCCTTGATTGCCAGCTTCAAATCGAGGTTTAAATCCCAGGCCAGGTAAGTGATCCCGAAGCCGCCCTGGCCAAGCACTTTACCGATCAAAAACTTGTTCAATAGCATCGTCCTGGGCGGGATGTGGTGCGGCGAATCAGGCCCGGAACCCTCGACAAAACCGCACCGGGGACACCTTGTAGCCGTCCCTTTCTCCTCCAAACAACCCATGCAGAGTTGCTCCAAATTCATTTACGATCACTCCTTTTTGCCGCTAACGCAAGCTTACAGCTACCCGGCACCAATCTAATTAATGCAATTTACAATTACACTCACCAGAGGGTAAGGCAACAACCTCATAATTACCTGTTTTAGAATTAAAAGATGAATCCAACCAACCATTAACAAAATCTTTGAATTGCTGCCGGAAAAGATCGGGTGAAAACCGCAGCGCGTTATTGCGGCAGTTTTCCGCCGAGATCAAAAAAGCGACCTGTTCAAATTCATCCAGGGCAGCCAGCAGAGAATCAATCTCCTGGCGGTAGAAAAACACCCCCGTCCTGCCGCTTCTTTTTTCGCCGATTATTGTTTCTAAGGCTCCTCCCCTGCCGTAAGCGATTACCGGGGTACCGCAGGCCTGCGCTTCCAGGGGGGCGATCCCAAAATCCTCCTCTGCGGCAAAGATAAACCCTTTTGCCTGCTGCAGGTACTCCCGGACCACCGGGAAAGGTTGATAGCCGAGCAAAGTGACATTGGCCCCGGCTTTTTTCCTGATCTTTTTCATTTCAGGCCCCTCTCCGATAACCACCAGCTGCTTTTCCGGCCGGGCAGAAAAAGCTTCCACGATCAAATCAACCCTTTTATAGGGGACCAGGCGCGAAACGGTCAGGTAATAATCCTTAAAACCAGCAGCCTGGCTGTTACTGCTTTCAGCCGGGGTAAAACCGGCGGTATCAACCGGGGGATAGATCACCTCTGCCTCGCGGCGATAGGTTTTCCAAATCCGCCCGGCAATATGCTTTGAAATGGCTATGAAGGCATCAACCCCGTTAGCGGTGCGGTAATCCCAGTTCCTGAGACGGTGCAGCAACGCCCGCGCAAACCAGCTTTTAATTCCTCTCTCGAGCCCGGCCTGTTTTAAATACTGGTGCTGCTTTTCCCAGGCGTAACGAAGCGGGGTATAGCAGATGCACAAATGCAGCTGTCCCGGGCCGGTTAAAACCCCCTTGGCTACTGCGTGCGAACTGGAAATCACCACATCATACCCGCTGAGATCGAACTGCTCCACCGCCAGGGGCATCAGGGGTAAATAAGTGCGGTAGCGGGTGCGGGCCAGGGGCAGCTTTTGGATAAAGGAAGTATTGATCGTTTTCCCGGCCAGGAAGCCCCTTTGCTCCGGGGCCATGAAATCGAGCAAGCAAAACAAGTCAGCCCCCGGGAACAGTTCGAGGACCTGGTTTAAGACCCTTTCCGCTCCCCCGTAAAACTGCAGCCAGTCATGGACCACAGCTACCTTTACAGATTTAATGAAGCAAACACCTCTTTTCTTCGCCAAAACAGGGCCGGTCACCTGCCTTAACCTGCTGCCTGTTAAATCTATTATACTAAAGTACTAAAAATTTGAAAAGTTTTTCGGGCTGCTTTTTCCCAGGAAAAACGCCTCGCCTGCCGTAAACCCTGCTCGATCATTTCCTTCCACAAGTTTTGTTCAGATAACACCCGCGCCATAGCTTCAGCAAGCTCCCGGTGGTCCCCCGGGGTAACATAAACCGCTGCCTTGCCACCGGCTTCAACAAGCGAAGAACCACATGAGGTGATCACCGGGACTTTCGCGGCCATCGCCTCGATAACCGGCAACCCGAAACCTTCGTAAATGGAGGGGTAAACAAAAAGTTTCGCCCGGCGGTATAAAGCGGCAAGCGCTTCATCTTCCAGGTGACCGGTCAGGACTACTTTATTTGCCGGCAGGGTTTCTTTAATCAGCTTTAACACTGGCCCCGCCTTCCAGCCTAAAGGACCGGCAAGCACCAGCGCCGGGGCATTGCCGGTTTCTTCTAAATACCAGCTGTATGCTTTAATTAAACTATCTAGTCCTTTGCGCGGCTCCAGGGCCCCCACATAAAGAATGTAACCGTTTTCAAACCACCCGGGCTCCCCGCTAAACTTTTCATCAGGCAGCAACTGTTTTCCTCTGGCGCTGCCGCCTGCGGCTTCAGCTGTGTTTGATTCGTCCGGTCCATTTCCGCTTAAGAAAATTTCCCGCGAAGCCGGGTAAACTACCGCAACTTTACGGGCAACCCCGGGATAATAGCGCACAAGCTCGCGGCGGGTATGCTCTGAGACCACCAGCACTTGGTCGGCGCTGCGCAAATAAGCAGGCATTAGCATTCTCAAATGAAGCACCCGTTTTAAAGGAAGGGTCCCGGGATACTTGCGAAAAACCAGGTCGTGGACGGTAACTACCTTTTTTAGCCCACCGGTTAAAAGCGGCAGGGCATAATTACCGCCCCAGAAAAGCTCGATCCCGTCTTCTTTTAGCAAACCCGGTAAAATTTTTTGCTGCCAGTAAAATTTTGCCCTGCAGGGCACACTTCTTATAACCAGATTACTGCTGCCGGAAGTCGGCTTTACCGGGGCATTGGCGTAAAGGTAAAACGTGCTGCCGGGCTCAAGGGCGGCCATCTTTTCTGCCAGGGCAGCCGTGTAATGCCCGATTCCTGTTTTAGGACCGGTTAAGACCGACCCGTCGATCCCCACTTTCAACAAAGACCCCCCCTGCAATCTTGATTAACCCGGCCGGTTAAAGTTCGCCCTCGCCGGTTTCTCCCCGGCAAATAATTTCCCGGTAAATATGCCTGCTCAGGCGGTACAACCAGGGAAAGCGGGCCAGGTATGCTCTAAGTTTCAAATTGCCGGAGAGCCTGAGGGCGAGGGGTTGTAAAAAAGAAAGCCCTTTTTTAGCCCTCCCTCTGCCCGGGAGCACCGGCGCAAAGCGGCGATTTTTCCCCCCGGTAAAAAAAGGCCGGTGCTTCTGCAAATCCCGCTTAATTTCTGCCCTTGCTTTTTTCACCGCCCGGGTGAGTCTTTTATCCTCCATAAGCGCTGCTCCTTAAGCCTTTCAGGGTAGCGGCCCATTGATCTATTAGCTTATCCCAGGTATAGGAGGCGTAAACTTTCTTTTGTCCCCGGCGCCCCATGGCCGCAGCCTGCTCGGGGTACTTTAAGATGAAGGCCATTTGCTCGGCCAGCTCTTTTTCACCGGCAGCAAAAAGACCGTCTGCTTCGTTTTCCACCAGCTCCCTGAAGGCCAGGCAGCCGTCATATACAAGCACCGGGCGGCCGCAGGCCCAGGCCTCCACAATAACCAGGCCAAAGCTCTCACTTTCGCTCATCGAAACCACCGCCGAGCAAGCATAAAGGGCCCCGGTTACGATCTGTCGGGGCTGCTCTTCTGCATAGAGCACCCCGGGCGTTTCTACGTTTCTTTTTTCATGCCCGGGCCCGGCAAATAAAAGCTTCGAAGAAAAGTTACTTTGTTGCAACTGCCGGTGGGCTGCAATCACCTTTTGGCCCTGCTTGCTGCCCCGGTTATGCCCCAAAACCAGGAAAAAGGGCTCCCCCTTCGCAATGCGCCCGGAAAAGCGCTGATAAAACAAGTCCTTTTTAGTTGCAACCTCTTTAAATTCCCCCGGATCAACTGCCCCGCCCGCCAGGTGTTCAGCCTTGATTCCGAGGAGTTCTTCTAACAGCAATTTTGCCCGCCGGGGGAAAATAACGTTTAAATCGGCCGTCTGCATGGCCCGGTAAATAGGAGTCCAGTGATAAAACCGGTCTTCTATGTGAAAATGGGGCAAATAAACCACGGGCACACCGGCCTCTTTTGCCGCAAAAACCGCTTCCACCGGCAGTTTAAACGGTGACCCGTGGGCTATCACCAGGTCGTATTGTTTAAGCCGCCGGCGCAACCACTGATTAAGCTCTCCTGATGAGGGCCCCCGCAAATCTAAAAACAGCTCGTCTGCCTCGCCCGCGCGCTGCCGGGCAATATCTGTAAGGGTGGCAATCCAGCGCTCATAATGCTCCCGGGCTAAATAGCAGAAGGCATCCTCACCAAGGTCAACTTCACACCAGCTGTTTTCCCGCCTAAAAGCGAGGGCATAAACAAAAGCCCCCAGTTCGCGAACATCGCCGCAATCCAAGTGGCGCTTTGCTTTTAACTGCAGGATGCCACCTTCACCTGGCACCGGCAACGGCTTTTTACCGACCGGTTGCCACTTAGTATGCTGCTTCCCTGCAAAGCGATAACTGACCTGCTGCCCGCTGCAGGAAAGCTTGATTTCTTTTATCCCCGGCGGCAAATAAAGCCTGGCCTGGGGTGCCGTCCAGCGCACTGTTTTAGATCCCTGCACTTCCGGCCAGTACCAGCCGTCGAGCAATAATATTTCATCCGCGCATCCCCATAAGTCACGGCACTGCTCAATAATTAAAGCGGCTTCCCGGTTCCACAGCTCCATCAAGTTTTTAGCCGCCGGCAGTTTTCGTTCAGCGGCTGTTTCCTCTGTGCTTGCCCTGAAAATGCGGTCGGCAAAAGAAGGCTCCCCCGCATAATCCATATCTTTTTGATACAGCCCGGCAAAGTGGTAGCAATTGTCGTTACCGGTTGCCTCGATAGTGGCCACATCGACCAGGTAATCATGGCGCCGGTGCAACCCCTGCAACAGCTCATAAAGGTAGCGTTCCGCGCCGCCGCGGGGCGGATCCGTGAAGCGGTAAGTTACCGCCAGCAAACGCTTTGGCGCAAGCAAAAGACGGTACCTTTTAGCCAGCACTGTCCAGTCAAGCCTTTTTTTAGCCCACCTGCGGGCATTTTCCCCGATCAAACGACCCAGGTTCCGGTGGCGATCCAGCAAAAGCAATTCCACCCTGAAAGCCTCGGCGCTGTCTGCTTCCGCAACCAAAAGATGATAGTCAAAGACGAGATTGTACCCGCGGCAGCCAAAATGGCTCGATACCACGGCCAGCCCCGCGGCTAAGTATTCTCCCAGTTTCAAACTGCTGCCGCCCCCGAAAAAGACGGGGTTTAAACCCACATCAGCTTCCTTAAAAAGAAGACGCTTTTCGAAAGGCCCGATTGGTCCGGTCAGCTGCACATTAGCGGGAACCCTTTTCTCGTTAAACTGGTCCCCGCAGCTTCCGGCAATCACGAACAATATCTCCGGGCAGGCGGGAGCAAGTTCGTTGATGATAAACCGGGCCGCCGCCACATTGGGCGGGTGGGCACTGCCTATAAAAAGAGCGGTAAGGTGCCCTTTATCATTTCGCGCCCCCACCGGTTCTATAACAGCCCCGTTTTCCACTACCGCAAAGCGCTTACCCGGGTAAGAAGCGCGGTACTTGTTTGCCTCTTCTTCGCTGACGCATAGATTAAGCGCTGCTGTTTCCACGGCTAAAGCCTCGTACTTTTTCACTTCCCCCAGCAGTGCCGCAAAATCGGGGTGCCCCACCAGCAGGCTTTCTTTTAAGGAGACCTCGCAGTTATGCGCTTCATGCACCACCAGCGGCCCCGACCCGTTTTGCTCGGGCAAGCCCGCTTTTTCTACAAGCGGCGCCAGGTAGCAGTGCTCTAACACCACTACCCTGGCCCGGGCAAGCAGGTCCTTAAAACGCTCCAAAAGCTCTGCCTGCAAAGCCCCGTAGCGGCCCGCCAGGATATCGTCAACTGAAACCGCACCTTTCTTTTTGTAGCTTCTCGCCGCCTGGTGCATGCTTTCTGGCCAGGGGAAAACTTCTTCGCTAAAACCGCCGGCAAGCCGCCTGTAAAAAGGATCTTTCCCAGGAGTCATACCAAGTAAATAAATGCGGTAATCATCGGCCAGCAGCCGGAACAGGTTGTAAATACGCACCGCCCCGCCGGAAGTTTTACCTTTAAGCGGGTAATCGTTTAAGACAATCATGCCCGGGCGGCTTATATTACCTCGAGCAGCCCGGCAGCTACCGGCCAGGTAACAAGCTGCTTTTTCGGCTATTTTCGGCCAGCTAAAATTTGCAGCTACCAGCTTACGGCCTGCTTCGCCAATATCTTTTAGCGGCAGGGTTTCTGTTTGCTCGAGCATGCCGGCAAATTCTTTTTTTTCCCGGACCAGGGCGGTTTCTTGATCCGCCAAACCAAGGCCTCTAGCCCCAACAGGCGTGGTTAACACCGGCAACCCGTGGGCCAGGTAGTCGAGCATTTTAACGTTGGTCCCGGAACCGCTCGTTACCGGGTTCAGTGCGATCACGGCCTGCCGGTAATATGCATTTTTACTTTCCTCACCAACCACCCCCGTCAGCTCTACATTACCGGGGAGGGTTGCCGACTCTACCTGCCTGCCGGCAGCGCCGATAATTACAAAGCGCCACCGGGGACATTGCAGGGCCAGTTCTTTAACTATGAAATCAACCGCGTCCCGGTTGGGACGGTGTTCGCTGCCGGTAAAAACGGCCAGCGGCTTTGTTTCCTGGGGCATAGCTTCGCCCAATCCGCCACTTAACGCATCAGTAAGCTCATTTTCGCCTTCTTCCCGGGCTTTTGCCGGCCGGTCATTTTCACCGGCCCCGGCACCCGGTAAATCAATCCCGTTGGGCAAAAAAAGAAGCTTTTCCTGGGAGGCAAAAAAATCTTCTTTGAAAGATACCGCGTCAGCCTCAGCGGTATAGGAAACTGCCGCTGCGTGCCGCACCAGCCTGGCCTCCAGCCTTTTGATATAGGCCAGGTAATAATCTTTCCATTCGCCTTCGTAGTAAGCACCCGGCAAACGCCACTCCACGTTATGGCTGAAATAGTAGCGGGGGATCCCGTCGTGTCCTAAGTCATCATCGGCAGGCACCGTATAGGGTGACTCGTGGATGATCGCATCAAAACCAGCTTTTTTTTGAGCAATCAACCCGGCTAAAAAGCTGTCTTCTTCACAGGCAAGCGCGCAAACCAGGCCGGAAACATCGGCGCCGAGCCTGGCAGTCTCGTCAAAGAAGCGGTGCCATTTAATAAACGGTTCCGGCTTGGGCACGCGCAGCTCGTAAAAGTTTTCGCTGTGCCGCACCAATTGTTTAGCCCGCTCAGGGTAAGTGGGGCTGAGCAGCATAATCTCGTGGTAACGGCTCAAATTAAGGTAAAAATTAAACAGGCGCACTTCCCCGCCGCTTTGTGGCGGATTAAACGCAGGGAAAAAGCTGAGCACCAGGAGTTTTAAGCTTTGCAAAATCCGATCCACCAACCTGCCTCGAGGATTAAACTCTTTATTGGTCGAGTTCCACTCCAAACATTTCCCTGGCCACCGCCGCCCGGCTGGCTTCGTCCACCTCGAAAAAAACCAGGTCCTCGTAAACCTGCACATATTCCCCCTCTAAGGTGTAGTTTTTGATGTCTGCAGAGCTGATTTCACTGCCCAGGCGCGCCAGGTTAGCCACCTGGGTGGCCGGAATATCGGTCTCTACATAGTCACTGATAGGATCATACATATCAGGAATATCAGAAATCCTGCCCTCTTCGCGAAACTGTTCAAAAGCACTTTCTAAAACCGCTTTTTGCCGCATTTTACGCTCTAAGTCCGTGGTGGGATCATCTATGTCACGATAATGGATATAGGCTAAAAGCTCCCGCCCGTCTAAGTGCTGCTCCCCGGGCTCTAAGTGGAAGCTGCCCCAGGGCAAATCTTCGTTGATTTCAGTAGCAACCTCGTGGGTGATGCCACCTAAAAGATCCACCAGCTCGACGAACCCGTCCATGTCTATTTCTAAGTAATAATCCACCGGTGCCGAGACAAACTCTGCCACCGTATCCACGGTATAGCGAATCCCCTCGTTATGGTTGCTCTCGTAATCCGTCCCCTCACCGTATTCAAAGCCGTAATAATAGGCCCGGTTAACCTTGTCCTCTTCCCCGGTGTGGGCAATCTCCATTTTTGTATCCCGGGGAACAGGCAGGATTTTTACCGCTTGTGCGTCATAATCCACCGCAATTAAAAAGATGGAGTCGGGGCGGTAGACCCGGTAGTAAGGATCGCGCTCCTCGAACCGGTCAAAGCCCAAAACCAGGTAGTTGACTACCTCCTGGCGCGGTAAAAACAGGTAGAAAAGCACCCCGGCTAGCACCAGCGCCACCAGCCCCAGGGCGATATAAAGCTTAAACTCTTTAGCCCTGGCAACGAAAGTATTAAAAATTTCACTCATCACTGACCACCCTTTCGCTTCTCGTGCCTGATCATAGATCCTTTCAGGCTTGCTTTAAGATTCACTGCTCTCTAGACACACTTTTTCAGCCACAAGCCATGTCCGGGATTTTCCCGGGCCAGCGGCAGCTTTTCACCCAGTAATTTGCGGTATTTCTTACCGATCAAATCGTTGAAAAATAATATTTTAAAGCCCTGGTTATACATCAAAAAGGCTCTTAAGAAATAAGCTTCATTCCAGGCCCGCCCCTTCAACAACCAGGGCAGGGGGTACTCGAAGGGAAAGAATATATCATGAAAATGAACCAGCACTCCCTTGTTTAAAGCCGGCAGCACCCTGGTAATGAGGTAGTGCACATCACTGGAAAACTTAACCGTGTGCGAACTGTCGATAAATAACAGATCGTTTTCCTGTAAGGATTCGAAAAAAGAAAGCGCCAGGGTTTCTACCTTTTCTTGCAGCAGGTATTTCTCTTTTGCGTCACTTTCCTTAAGCAGGTCAAATAAAACCTCCGGGTAGGGATCGATAATCTTCAGCTCTGTTTTCAAGCCGCTTTCTTCAAGGGTATCAAGCATCGCTGCAGAAGAGTAGCCCGAGCCGACTTCAATAATTTTTTTCGGTTGGAAAATTTTGAGCATCGCGTATAAACAGATACCGTCGCCGTATGGATAGGCATCATTATCAAGAAAGTAGCGCAACCCGCCTTGCTTTCCCGCCTGCTTATCCTTTTTCCAGGGAAGTTTTCGGTACTGCCCGGATATTTTTTCTAACAGGCTTAACTGTTCATCTATGTTAAAATCCACTGCCGCAACCTGCCCGGCACCGTTTCGCCTGCTGTAATAAGTATCCACCAGGGAAGTGTATTCCGGCAGGGGAGAATCGAAGTGACCGGGCGGGGCAAACTGCAAGAAAGGATCGCCTGAGGCTAACTCTAAGCGTTTTTTTCGGTATTCCCAGGACTTTAAAAAAACATCGATCAGCTCCAGGTAGGAATAGCCCTTTTGCAAAAGGTCCAGGTAATGCTTTCGCCCATCCAGATCAGCTTCCCGGCCCAGGATATTTTTATAGCAATATTCCACAAACTCTTCAGCAGACAATGAATCAGGCATCAAACCGCCTCCGTCATATTTATAAAAATTCGTATGTGCTCAGGCTTGCTAAATTTCGGACTGGCACCGGCTCATCTAAATGCTCGATCAAAATTTGTTTTAAATTTTCCACGCTTTCCTGCCAGCTCAACCAGGACAGGTTATCCGGTGAAGGAGCCTGGTTTTTCTTAAACAGGGCCAGCCAGTTTTTTAAAGCGCCGGCCAAAGCACCGGGCGATTTCCCCTTGAAGTAATAGGCCTGGTTGCCGGCCACCTCCCGGAAAACGGCCAGGTCTCTTGCAATGATCGGCAGGTGGTAATAAGCCGCCTCCACCAGGGGCAGCCCGAAGCCTTCGCCCGCGGAAGCCATGATCAGGGCAGTGGAGCGACGGTAAAGAGCGCTGAGCATTTCATCACTGCCCTCTTCCACCCAGAAAAGGCGCCTTTTAAACTCCCGGTGGCTGCAGATCCTTTCAATTAAGTTTTCTGTCATCCACCCCTTTTTGCCGGCAATCACCAGGCGGGCCGCTAAGCCTTCCCGCCAGAGAATCTCCATGGCGGAAAGAACCTGTTCATAACCTTTGCGCGGTTCCAGGGTCCCTACCATCAAGAAGACGGGGCTTTTATCCCGGATTGCCTTTAACACCGGCCAATCGCTTTCACGCAGGCCCTTTGTGTGCAATTTTTCATTGTTAAAATCAACCCCGTTATATGATACGGCCAGGGCAACTTCTGCAGCAGGCTTGTTTTTTTCCAGCCAGTTCCTTAAATCCTTCGCCGTATTCTGGCTGACACAAATTAGCAAATCAGCCAGTTCACTGATCGTGACCAGCCAGTGGTGGAAACTCTCAGCGGTACCCGGCGGGAAAAACTCAGGGCAATAAACGGGCAAAAGATCATGGACCAGGAAACTAATCCGCACACCGCGGCGGCGCAGCTCGGCAAGCTGCTTGCGGTTCTCGATAACCTGGTTTCCGGCCAGGTTCAAACCCAGGAATATGTCCCCCGGGCGAAATTTAACCGCCTCTTCCGCAAAAGGAGCCCCCGGCAGCCCCAGCAGCCTGAAAGTATAGTTATGGGCATGGCGATAATTTTTCCCGTCAGCATAAACCGGTTCCACCCGGTAACCTGCAGGCGGGTTCTCGATCAGCCCGGCAAGCACCGCCTTAGTAACCCGCTCCACCCCGGTTTTCAAGTCATGGTGCGCAATTACCGATACATCGACTAACAAAGAACGCCCCACGAACTCATCCTTACTGTTTAAATCGATCGCCCCGGCAATCTCTTCTAGCTCCGCTTCGCTTAATTGCTCCCGCACACCGAGTGCAGACATTTCCTCAATCAACCGCGCATAGTCTCCCCCCGGGGCTTTTCGCCAAAATTTTTCAATCGCCGCATAATACTTTTCGCCTGTTACCTGAGGATCATGGGCCTGCACAATATTTTTCCTTGCCTCCCGGCTGAGGCGCAGGCGCAAGTGATCCTCTTGGTAAAGCTTCTCCAGCGCTTCTTTTAAATCTTTTTCATGAAAACGCTCGGGCAGCTTAAGCACCGCGTCATCCGGCACTTCCACTGCCGCGCCGTGCGCATTGACTATTGAGGGCAAGCCCCGGGCGAGGCAGTCAAGCAAAGCCCCCGAGGTTTCTCCCCGGGATCTGTTACGCAGCTGCACAGCAATGTCCGCCGCCGCCAGCCAGCGCCGGTAGGTAGAGGGTTCAACAAAACCGGTGACGTGAAAACGCTCCCGGGCACTATGCCGGCTGATCAGTTCCTCCAAACCCTGCCTGTATTGTTCTTCCGGCGCTTCGCCGACGAAAACCAGGTAACAGTTCGGGTGCCTGGCTAAGAAAGAAGCCAGCCAGGCTTCCAGTAAGGTTTCATGCAGCTTGAACCGGTTGATAAAACCGAAACTACAAATTAAAAAATCCTCCGGCTTAAAGCCCAGCTCTATTTTCGCCTGCTTTTTGCTCGCCTGCGGGGCTTGCGCCCTCAGGTGAGGGATTACTGCCCAGTATCCCCCGAAACTGGTTGAACCACCGGACCCGTAAAAGCGCTCGGCCAGCTGGAAAGAATGCTGTGAATGGCTAATAATCCCCCTGGCATTTTCTAAAACCTGGCGGTTAACCGGCCAGTAGTAAAAATAAGCTTTTATGTCCCGGGTGGTCATTTCAAAAAGGGCCGGGTAACCGTGACTGTAATAAACCTGCTCTAAGAAAGCCTTCTCTTCCTTTTTTGCAGCCAGCCAGGTGTAGATCATTTCACCCAGGTAAAAATCATGCAATACCACCGTTCCGGGATGTTCAGCAAGCAGCTCCACCATATGTTGATGAAACTTTTCATCATTGCCAATATGATAAACCAGGCGGTCAAATCTCGCGCGATTTTCTTTAAACCACTGCACCGAACGCAAAGGCAAATTTTTCCTGGTCCAGGGGTCGCTTACTTCTTCCTGGTCGCTGATCAGGGTAATCTGGTAATGCCTGGCCAGGTGGGGTAATAGTTCGGCGCTGTAACTGGCAATCCCGCTTTTTAAAGGCGGCAGGGGTGAAAAGTAAGCCATAGAGGGCCGGCTCTCGGGCTTGAAAGCTTGTTTTTGCCGGCTACCCTCCTCAAAATACCCGGTCAGTTTATTTATAACCTGCCCTGCTATTTTTTTAGGCTCAAAGCCTTCTTTCCGGTCCGAATTAAGCTCGACCATTCTTTCCCGGGAAAGGGCCATCTTCCTGCTTGCCCAAATTTGTGAGTTCCCGGATAAATCAAAGCTCAAGCAAGCGTTTTTAATCAGTTCTGCTTCCCCGCGCCAGGCAGAACCGGAACTCTCCTCCGCCCCGGCTACAGCCACATTTTCCAGTGGCGGATCCAATAAAAGCACTGCCAGGCGTTTATCTTTTTCCGGAAAACCGCCCCAGGTTGCTGCAGCAAGCCCGGGCAGTTTAAAGCTAACGGGCACCAGCACCGCATCCGCCTTCAACTCCCGGCCAGCATACTCTGCAAGCAGGGTTGAAATTTCTTGCTGCCGGTCTTGGATTATATTAAATTCTCTAGCGGTCTCCCCGCTTTCACCACAAGGGTTTAACGGCCACAAATAGTCGACCAGGCGGATATTCTCAGGCGGAAGATGCCCGGCAAATAAGCGGCGCAACTGTAAAATATTCTCCGGCAGCCTGCTGTTTAAAACCAGGATTACTTCATGTCCGCAGGTTAAAGCCTGCCAGGTCAGGGCCAAATAAAACTCTGCCAGGAAGCGCTCTTTTTCCCGGTCCTGTGCAGGCACCTGGGCTAATTGCAGATCAATTACAAGACGCATCAGATTATCTCCCCCGGCCTGGCGGCTTATCTCTCAAGGCGCCCTGCTGCCTGCGAGCTGCAGGGTTAAACTGCTATCAAATGAAGCTGAAATTTATTATCTTTAAGCAAGCCATTGCCCTTATTTCACCACCACCGCCGCATATTCACGAGGCCCGTATAAAAATGTGTTCAGGTGCTCAACAGCTGCGTTGAATTTCTCGATATTGTCCCGGTTCCCCTCGCCCGGGTCCAGGGGAGGAATCTTGCACTCATCAGCCGGGGCAAAGAAAGAAAGCTCTATTTGAGAAAAACCTTCCGCCTGCAGCAAAAACCGCAGGGCTTCGGGGTGAACTGGCTTCTGGTGAGACAAATCCAGGTAAAAACTTTCGGTAAGCGCTTTAATGCTCAAAGGATTGATCGTCTCTAAAACCATCACCCCGGTTGCTTTAAGTTTGCGGCGGGAAAGATTTAGCAGGCGCACCAGCTCCTCCGGAACGAGGTGCTCAATCACCTGGGCCGTAAAAATACCGTCTAATTCCCCGTCCGGCAGCCGGTTTAAATAGCTGAGCAAGTCACCCTGCACCACCGGCAGCCCCCTTTCCCGGCAGTAACCGACCATGTCATCGTTTAAATCAACCCCGCTCACCCCGGTACTGTTTTCCAAAAGCAGCTCCACGAATTCCCCGCGGCCGCACCCGAGGTCGAGCACCTTTTGCTTGCCCTTGAAATACTTAAGGTACCTTTCTTGCCTTTGCTTAATCGTTTCCCGGCTGCCCCGGAACCTGCTTTCAAACAGGTAATAATCAAGATCTCCTTGCTTAAGGCGATCGGATTCCGCCAGCTGTTCCAGGGATGGTTTATCCGTTTCTTCCTGGCGGCCTTCCTGGATGTATCTTTCCACCCGGCGCATTCTGTCAGCGATTACAGCCAGTTCCGAAGAAAGCTGCTTTTTTAGTTCATCAACCACCGCACCGGTCCTGCCGGTTTGGTTTTGCAGGTGCTCAAGCATCCCGGCAGCTGCCGAAGCCTGCTGCTCCAGGTGGTCGAGCAAGGTGTCGTGGGTGTCACTTTGCATATGCAAAGCCGCCAGTTGTTCTCCATGCGAATCAAGACTGCCTTCTACTTGTTGCAAGGCCAGGCCGCGTGCTTCGTCTTTTTCCTGCAGGCGCTTTAGTTCGCCGGTATGATCACTAACCTTGCAAAAGAGTTCTTCTAAGCGCGAAATAAACTGCTCTTCTTTTGCGTTAAGCTGTTCGATTTGCCCTAAAATCCCCTCCTGCTGCCGGGTCAGTTGTGCTGCCTTTTCGCTGAATCGTCCCTCCATTTCACTAAACCGCCCCTCCAGGGCATTCACTCGTTCCGCCATGGTATCCAGTTTTTCGTTAGCTTCTCCCCACCGGTCCCGGTTTTGACCGGCCAGCTCGCTTATCTCTGCCAGCTGTTCTTTTAACTCGTCACGTTCTCTTTGCAACTGGCGGGTAAAATCATCCAGTTCGCTGAACAGATCACGCATCCGGTTAAAAGAATGGGTTACCTTTAAATTAAAATAGCGCTGCCGGTCTACGAAGGAATTGATGTACCAGCGTAACAACCTGCGCACCACTTTTTTTGCAAATATAAGCGGTTTGCCCCAAACTTTTCCCGGTGCAGTAACCGGGTTATCTGCCGATACGTTCCAGTGCTGCTCCAGCTCGTGGTACTCGCCCAAAAAATCTTTCAGGTTATTTTCTAGCATGAAGAAGTGCTCGCTTCCCCCTTTTTTAGCGGCAATCGCTCCCTTTAAATCCTTTACTACTTTTTCAGCGGTGCGCTCACCTGGCGGCATGCTCTTTCCCTCCTACCGCTTCGCCGGCTGTACCGGTTTTACCGGCCTCTACATTTACCTCTTTAATATAGCATGAACCGGCGAACACAGCCTCCTCACCCCGGATTAGCTGGATCGTAGCCGCCTGGTCCCACCAGTCATAGTTGCCCTCTAAGTGGGTGGCGCCGCCGTGAATTGCCACACTCAGGCTGTAGCTGCCTGCGCCGAAATTAAGGGGCAGCCTGAAGGTCACCTGCAGCTTCTCACCGGGCAAGAGATGGCCCGTATTTTCCTCTAAAAAATAGGTATTGGTCCCGTATAGATCATTGCCCAGCCGATCTTTGAACTTTATCCCCACGGTCGGGTTCACTAACTCTGCCAGCGCCTTTATGGTAAGCACTACTTCTACCTGGTCGCCCACCCTGGCACTATAAACCGGCTTACCACGGCTTAAAATACGGGCGGCTTCAATTTTGGCCGCACCGTTGCCGGAACGGGTACTTTTCCGGGTGCCTTCTCCCGCGCTTTGCCGGATCCGGTAACCGGCTTCTTTTTTGGCAATCACCGCGTTATAATAGTTCAAGACTTCATCAGGCATTCCCTCTTTTACCATTAGACCTTGCTCCAGTAAAACTGCCCGGTCACAAAGCGTTTTTACCGCCACCGGGTCATGGGAAACAAACAAAAGGGTGGTCCCCTGTGCTTTAAACTCCCGGATCCGGGAGAAACACTTATGCTGGAAGTAAATATCGCCCACCGCCAGGGCCTCGTCAACTAAAAATATATCGGGCCTGGCAGCTGTGGCCGCTGCAAAGGCCAGCCGGACCACCATCCCGCTGGAATAAGTGCGCAGCGGTTGGTCGATATAGTCGCCGATCTCCGCAAAAGCTTCGATATCTTTGATCATTGAAGCGATCTCTTCATTGGCAAAGCCCATGATCTGGCCGTTTAAATAAACATTTTCCCGGCCCGTAAAATCAGGGTGAAACCCGGTACCCAGCTCGAGCAGGGCGGATACACTGCCCTTAATCGAATAGCTGCCCTCACTTGCCGCGGTGGTGCCGGTAAGAATCTTTAAAAGGGTGCTTTTGCCGGAACCGTTCTGCCCGATAACGCCCACCGCTTCTCCCCGGTTTGCGGCAAGGCAGATCCCGCGCAAGACCCAGTTAGCCCGGTGGTAGCTGCCTTTACCGGGTAACCACTCGAGCAAACGGTGCCAGCGCCTGCTATAGCGCTTGTATTTCTTCCCCAGGTTTGAAATTTCCAGCACGGGTGTGCTCATAATTCGTCCACCAACTCATAATCCAGTTTAGTAAAGGTATAATACCCCAGGAGCACAAAAAAACAGGCCAGGATACCTGCGGGCAGTAAACTCTGCCAAACAGGCCAGCTGTTTTCCAAAAAGATGCCCTGGTAGCCCCGGATCAGGCCGGTCATGGGATTAAGCATAGGCACAAAGCGCAGCGATGCCGGCACAATTTCCAGGGGGTAAACAATCGGGGTAAGCCAAAACCAGAACTGCAAAAATGTCCCCAGCAAATGCCCGGCGTCGCGGAAAAAAACATGCAGGGTCCCCAGGAAAACCCCGAGCCCTAAAGCAAAAGACTGCTGTAAAAATAGCAGCAATACAAGCGCTGCCAGGCTAACCCCGGGCAAACGCCCGGCAATCAAAAGAAACCCCAAAAACAAAAGCATTAAGATCAAGTAATTAATCCCGGCAGATAACAACACGTATAGCGGCAAACTGGACCGGGGAAAGCTCACTTTTTTTAGCAAATTGGCCTGCTCAACAAAGACATTCTGGCAGCGAGTCAGGGTTTCCACGAAAAACTGCCAGTGCAGGATGCCTGAACAAACATAGATACTGTAGGCAAAACTATCTTCTATACCCGGAAGGCGGGCCCGCATTACCTGGGAGAAAATCAGGGTAAAAATCAAAATCTGGGCAAGCGGATAGAGCACAGACCAGCCCGGCCCCAGGATCGAGTTCAAGTAACGGGACCGGTAGTCTCTAGCAACCAGACCCAGGATAAAAGTGCGGTAACCCCACAATTGCTTTAAAATCGCCGGCCCCCCTCTTTCAAAACGAAGTTTTTTAGCTGCTTTCCCTTAAAGCTCAATAAGCGCCGTCTCCCCCTATCACCGCGACGATGGTTTTAGCCAGTATCCGCAGGTCGAGCCCAAAGGATAAGTTTTCAGCGTACCACCGGTCAAGGGCCAGGCGGCCGGTAAAAGTTATATTGTTGCGCCCGCTCACCTGCCACAATCCGGTCAGGCCGGGCCTGCAGGTCTGGATCTTTTCTTGATGCGCCCCCAGCTGCTTAAGTTCCGCGGGAAGGTAGGGCCGGGGCCCGACTAAGCTCATCTCCCCGTTGATCACATTAACAAGCTGGGGCAGCTCGTCCAAACTAAAACGCCTCAAAAAACGCCCCGGGCCGGTCAGGCGGGGGTCAAAACTTTTAAGCTTCTGGTAACGATCCCACTGCTTTTTCGCCTCTTTGTTGTTGAAAAGGTATTCTTCTAGAAGCGAATCGGCCTCCTTAAACATGGTGCGAAACTTATAGCAATTAAACTTTAAGCCCCTCCGCCCCAAACGCTCCTGCCAGATGATCGCCGGTCCCGGTGAATTAAGTTTAATCCAGCCGCATAAAAGGACCATTACGGGCAAAAGCGCAATTAATAAAAACAAGCCGGCCGTTAAATCAAGGGCCCGCTTCATCACCTGGGCAATACCGGGATTTAAGCGGCCCAAACCACTGGAAAAAACCGCCAGTTTAGCCAAGACCGTTGACACCTCCACACCAGCCCGGAAACTGCACCGCCTGGTTTAAAGCATGTGGAATCCTTCACACCCCGGGCTTTCGTTTAAAATGCACCCGCCCGCAAAACTAAAAATAGATCCGCCCCTATTCAAGCAAAACCGGTTAACCGCCACAGGGGCGCCGGGTTAAAGCAGCAACACCAGCAGTAAGATGATGATCCCCACCAGGCCGACCAGGCCGATAATCAACCAGAGCATTTCGTTGCTCAACAGCAAACTATTATTTACCTGATCAGAGCGGGCGCTGTGTTCAGTCCGCCCTGAAAAAACTTCGTCCTGCCCGGGCAGAGTGTAAAGGGGTTTGCCATTTTCAGAAAATATTTTCTCCCCGTCAAACTTTAAATTAATATTGCTGATCTCGATCGTATCAGCAGGGCTTAAGGCTACCGGCACCTCCCCCACCGCCTGCTGGTTAACTTTTGTGCCGTGGGTGCTTTTTAGATCGGCCAGGTGCCAGCTACCGTCACTGAAAAACATTTTTGCATGGTTGCGCGAGACCATGTCACTCGATAAAACCAGATCGTTATCTGCAGAACGCCCGATTTTCACTTCCTGCCCCGCGGCCACCCTCTCTCCGCGCAGCGAAATCCGGTCCAGGGAACTTAACAAACTATCAAGCATCCGCCGCGCAGAAAGTTTTTCAGCAAGGGCCATGCGCTCACTCAGGGAAGCAGGTTCCTGGAAGGTGTGCAAAGAAACACCCTCATTATTTACAATATTTTTACCATCATAATGTAAACTGGTTTCCCCTAACCTGATCTCCGCCGGGATGCTCAGTTCCACCGGATCTTTAACCGGCTTATTGTTGAGAAAGGTCCCGTGGGTGCTGTCCAGATCCGCCAGGTACCACCTGCCATAACGCGAAAATATGCGGGCATGGTAGCGGGAAACCGTTTCATCGTCTAAAACCAGGAGATTGTCGGAAGCCCGGCCGATATCAATATTACCCAGGTTGGTATAATAACGGTCCCGCTCTTCCGGTGCACCGGCAGCAACCTGCCCCGGCGGCGCTTCCTGTTTGGGCAGTTCCGGCGAAACCGGTGCCTCTACCACCTGATTCCGGGGTAAGCCGTCTTTTTGAGGGTAATCTTTCCCGGGGCTTTCTGCTGGTGATGCCTGCTTATGCGCCTCTTTCTTGAAACCGCGAAAAATCCCCCCCTCCTTTTTACCCGCCTGTTCCGCCGGGCTCTCCCTAAAGGGCTGCTCCGCCGGGGAAATATCTTGCCCCTTCATTAAGGCCCGCTGAAACTGATCCACCGTTTTAAACCGCTCGGCTGCATTCACTGCAAGCGCTTTTAAAAGCGCCCTTTCAGCATCCGGGGAAATATCTTTGACCAGGTGTGAAGGAGGGGGCAAAGTGTCTTTTTCCAGCCGGTCCAGGGCGCTTGGCAGCATTTGCCCGGTAATCGCCCGGTAGATCGTGGCCGCAGCCGCATATATATCGGTCCAGGGGCCCTGGACTCCCTTGCTGCGGTACTGTTCCTCCGGGGTATAACCCGGTTTCATAATCACCGATAAGCTGTTTTCCCTGCGCTCCATGGAACCGCGGGCCGCCCCGAAATCAATGAGCATAACCCTTTTTTTGCGGCTGATAATAATGTTTTCCGGGCTTATATCGCGGTGCAACAGCCCCGCTTCGTGGATTACCCGCAGGGCATCGAGCACCGGCATCATGATATCCATAACCGTAGCAAAGGGTAGCCTTTCACCGGACTGCCTGAGATAATGACGCAGGGTAACCCCCTCGATATAATGCATCACCAGGTAGGCGGTATGATTAGCCTGGAAGAAGTCGGTCACCGAGACAATGTTGGGGTGCTCCATGAAGCGCGCCAGCATCCGCGCTTCCTGGAGAAACTTTTCCATATCATGGGCAAAAATGGTGTTCTGGGCCGTTGAATAAGGCACCACCGTATTATTACCCGGAATGCGGTAAACTAAATCGGCCGGAAAATATTCTTTAATCGCCAGCTTGATACTTAAATTTACGTCCCAGGCCAGGTAGGTAATAGCAAAGCCACCCTGGCCGAGCACCCGGCCGACAAGGTATTTATTCTGCAAAAGCGTGCGCGGTGGCAAATAATAAAATGACTGTGGCACCGCTGCTTCAGTAAATCCGCACCGGGGACATTTTTTTGCACCATTAGTTACTTCCATGCACCCCATGCACATCTTGTGCAAGTCCAACTAAATCACCCCAGTTTAACGGTAAAAGTTTCCCCGGTTTTAGTGAGGGAAAATGTTTCCCCGGGCTGCAGGTAATAGCGCTGATTTTGCCCCAGTTTCTTACCGTCAGAGAGATAGGTCCCGTTAAATGAAGTGTCTTCTAAAACAACCCGGTTCTGAGCACGCTCGTAATACAAAGTGCAATGCTGCCGGCTGATCTCACTCATTTCTTCAGGATAAACCACCTGGGCAACCGCTGGATCGCGCCCGATTGTAATCTGATCAGCGGCAAATGCCAGCTGTTCCCCGGCATACCGCCCGGATAAACCGACCAGGAAAGCATTCGATTGCGCTTTTTCCAGGCCGGCCCCGGCAAAGACCATCTGCGCTTCGTCCTTACGGCGCCTGCGGGAAGTTAAAAATACAGCCCCGGCCACAATGACAACTGCACCAAGCCCCGCCAGGATAAAGCCTAAAGGACCGATCCTGGCCAGCAGGGTTACCGCTTCATCAGGAGGTTCGGGGTCATCGATAGCGGTCTCTTCATCCACCACAGCAGGCACTGCTTCCTCAACCGTCAGGGTGATGTAGGAGTTAATTCTCTCATTTTCCACCGAGCGGGCAATAATCCTGGTTTCACCGGCATCAGATGCTTCCACCTCGCCGGACTGATCCACCGAGGCTACCCCGGAACGCGAAGATTCCCAGGTGACTTTTTGTTCATCGGCATTTTCTGGAAGCACCCTGGCCTTTAGCTCCACACTTTCACCGGGAGCCAGGCTCAGATCATCCTGCTCAATAGAGACACTGCGCACCGGGACAAACACCTCAACCAGGCAGCTTTTCACTTCACCGCCGCATACAGTAACTACCGACACCCTGGCCTCACCCTGGGAGCGGGCTGATATTTCCACGTTCCAGCCGCCGCCTAAGACTTCGACAACATCCGGGTCACTGCTGTACCACCATACCCGGCGGTCAGAAGCATTGAAGGGGTAAACGGTGGCATTTAATTCAGTCTTCCGGCCCAGCTCAAGGGTTTTTTCGGTGTAATCAAGATTTACCCCCGTAACCGGGATATAGTCCTCGTCTTCAACGGCATAAACAGGGCCGGTGAGCGCAAAGAGGAAAACTACCAGAATGAGCAAACCTAACAATTTTTGCCTGTCAATCAATTTTCCCACCTCTTTTTAATTGCCTGCTGATCCGGTAAACCTGCCCGCTTCCCAGTAACCTTCCCGGACATAACCATCGGTATAAACTTCCCGGCCATAACCGTGCCGCACACCATCCTGCCACTGGCCTTCGAATTTTTCCAGCCGCCGGGTGCGGGACATCTGGTCCTGGGATGCAAGGGATCTCCCCGCGGGCTGATAATTAAGAGTTCCTTCCCCGTGGGGAATCCCGTCCTTTAATTCCCCGGTGTAGCGTCCCCCGTCATATTCAATCGTCCCCTGGTAGATAAATTCCTCCTGCTCCCCTGAACCGCCCGGAACAGGGCTATCCTCCACCAGGACCATAATAATACCACCGGTTACAAGCAATAAAATTGCGGCAGCGGCCAGGCCCAGTCTGATTAACCGCCTGCTCCTGCTGCTTTTTTTCCGGGGCTTCTTCTCATCAGCGGCAAAGGGCTTGCTTAAAGATAAAAGGGTCCTGCCGCTTTTAGATAAAAGATTGCTCCCGTCAAAAATCAGCTTGCTATCACTTAATTCTATCTCATCATAATCCCTCAATTTAACCTGCCCCTGCACGCTTTTTCCATTAACTGTGGTTCCATGCGTGCTCTGCATGTCGGCTAAATACCAGCTGCCCGAGCGGTAAAAGATGCGGGCATGGTAACGGGACACCTTTTCATCGTTTAAGACAAGGTCATTGTCGGGAGCTCTGCCTAAACTAACCGCCTTCAAATCCTTAAACCCCCCTTTACACTGCAGACCGCTACCGTTATCTTTCAGGGCCTGCTTAATAATATTTTATTCACTTTCCGCACTTTCCTCCCACACGAACGCATCCCCGCAGAAGGGAACGAACATAAGCCTGGTTTGACCGACTTCAATAATATCATGGCTTTTCAACGTTTCCGGGGTCAGCACTTCCTGCTCGTTTAAATAAACCAGGCCTTTGCTTTCACCGGGATAAATCCGAAAAATATTATGCTTGGGGCTGTAGCTGACTGCGGCATGGTTGTCCCGGGATACAGATTCGTCTTCGGTAATTTGAATATCCATATCCGGGGAACGGCCGATAAAGTTTCTTTCCGCGGTAATCCGGTAATCCTTCCCTCGTTCCGGGCCGCTGATGGCTACCAGCCACCCGGTGACCGGCTCTATCCCCATCTGCCGCTTGTAAATACCCATCGTTTTGCCCGCTTCCTCCTGTGGCGGGGCCTCATTCATCGGCCTGGTCACCCCGACTTCCTGGTTGTCCAGGTCCTCGGGAGCCTTGGCCATGGTCTTCTGGATGTCAAGACCCAGGTTTTGCACCCCGCAGTAGGGACAGGCAGTATGCTTGTTGGCATCGTAATAATGGCCGTTTTCACACCTGGTAAGGGGTTCCATTGATTACTCCCTCCTTATAAGTTATAAAAGTAATTCAAAAATCGCTTGTTTATCCTATCTGGTCATCACGCCCAGGGCGGAGTAATTGTCATGTTCTTGATCCACCCGCTTAAGCAACCGTTTTTGCATCTTGGAGAGCCAGGCAGCCGGTTTGTCCGAACTGCTTAAATCGCTTTCCATTTCCTCTTCATAAACATAGTCCCAAAAACCGTCGCTGCACAACAAAAACGCATCACCCCGCTCCACCGGGAGCGGTGAATCCAACACTGTAAAGCGGCTTGTGTCATTTCCTTCAAAGACACTGGTCAGGCGGTTACGATCTTCATGCATCCGGATCTGTTCAGGGGTAATTTCACCGATATCAACCAGGCGCTGGGGCAAGCTGTGGTCCCTGGTCTGAAAGACCACCCGGCCCCATTTGAAACGGTAAAGCCTGCTATCCCCGATATGAGCCCAGATCGCCTGGCTGCCGTCGATTAAAAGAACCACCAGGGTGGTCTTTGCTGAGTCTTTCATCATCGCTTCCGTCCGCAAAGACTCCATCTGCCGTCCGGCATGCTCAAGGTAACCTTTAAGCTGGTCTGCAGACGTCCCCGGCGACTGGCGGAAGGCTTCCAGCACCCCTTCACAGGCTGTTTTCGAAGCAACCTCTCCGCCCTGGTGCCCGCCGAGGCCGTCTGCCACCAGGAAGCAGCCGCACTTATTGCACTCTTCGTAGGCAACGTGATCTTCGTTTCTCCTGCGACCGCCCTTTTTACTTAATAAAGCCGCCATTATCTTCATAGCTACTCAACATTTACTTCAAACACTTCTTTAGGATCAGCCAGGTAAAACCGTTCCCCGCTGTTAAGGTAGTAAGCTTGCCCGGGTTCAAGCTTCTGTTTTGACGATAAATAAGTGCCGTTCGAGGAAGAATCGATTAGGTTAAACTTCTGGGTCTGTTCGTCAAAACGAATGGTTAAATGCTTCCTGCTGATTTCCTCCCTATCCTGGGGATATACCAGCTGGGCAAGCCTGGGATCGCGTCCGATTACCAGCTGGTTGTTGCTCAGTTCCAGGGTTTGCCCGGCAAAATGCCCGGATACTCCCTTGACCACCGGCCTGGTTTGCTGGCGCCTGGCCTGGGTTGCCGCAGGCGCAGGACCTTCCGGCCTGGACCGGGTGGAAGGACCGGTTGCAGCCGTAGCCTGCCCGGCGGGTGATGGGAATGGTTGGGCCATGGCCGCCGCGGGCCTTCTTCTCCTTGATAACAGCACTATCAACAGGACAATGATCAGCAAGACTGCAGCGCCTATCCCGATCAACAAGTAAGTCAGCGGCACCCCGGTTGCCTCGGCAGTAATCGCCATTTCTTCAGTCTCACCGGCCGCAGAAACCTCCAGGCTATACTCACCGGCTTCCCCGAATGTCCACGGGGCACTCACCTCAGTGCTCTCACCCGGGGCCAGCTCCGACACTGTTTCCATGGCTACCTGATCACCATCGACATAAAAGCTTACGTGGAAATCTTGAGCATCTTCACCCTGGTTGGCCAGGTTGGCCATCAGGTTTAACTCTTCACCAACTTCAGCTGTTGAAGGAATCCCGGTGAAACTCAGGGCCACCGGGGGCAGAACCACTTCATCATCGGTGGTACTAAACGGAATGCCACGGTATTGCAACGCTTCTCTCAGGTAATCGATCTTGAAAGCAGCATGAATCCCTTCCGCGCCAGTAGTCAGGGTCGACACCCCGATTACCTGGAAATCCTCGTTAACCAGCGGACCGCCGGAATTGCCCGGGTTAAAAGAGGCCGTGGTCTGGTAGTAACCCACGCCTTCTATGGTCAGCTCTTTACTAATAATTCCATCTGAAATGGAGGCATCTTCGGGATAAGCTGCCGGAAAGTCATCCAGGCCGACCCTGCCCAGAGGCATTGGAAATTCTAGACCTGCGGCGTAAGGAAAGCCAATTGCGCGCACATCGTCTCCTATCTCTACCATCCCTGAATGCGCCAGTTCGAGAGGCTCGTAATCATAAAGCAGGTGGTCGGGATCTACTTCCAGTAAAGCCATGTCCACCTTCGGCAGTGAAATATGGATTTCCGCCGGAATGAGATCGTCTCTTGAACGGTAAACATATACATCAACCTCAAAGCGCTCCAACAATTCTTCTGCAAAGCCCCAGTCCTCCAACACGGGGACAAACCGCCACGGTTCCATTAAGTGCAAATTTGTCGCTACATACTCAAAAGGTGCTTCCTCACCGATTATAAAACCGGTACCGATATTGATAAGTTCGTCATCTTCGTAAGGATCTGCACCTGCCTCAAAAACGGCAACCCGGACCACACTTTCTCGCGCTTCTGAAATTGTCGACTGCGCCAAAACGCTACCACCCAGCAACATAACCAGTAATATGGCCAGGCCGAGCATCAAAACCTTAGGATACCAAACTTTACTTTTCATTTTCCTCATCCCCCTTTTGGTTGACAGAGTAATTCTCACACTTTAATAACAGCACCGTAATATTATCCTGGTATCGTTTTTCTTTTTCCAGGGCCTTATTAACCAGTGCCTCGGCAATATTTCCGGACTCTTCATCCAGGGTTTCGCTTATCTCCTCTTCTGTTAAAGTATTGGTCAACCCGTCACTGCACAAAAGGACACTGTCACCTGGCTGCAAGACTTCCGGTTCTTCGCTTATGTCCAGTTCATGCAGTTCGGGCAACCCTAAATAACTGGTTAAATAACCCCGCTCAGGATGATTTTCAGCCTCCTTTCTGGAAATCAATCCCTGGTTCACATCAATTTGCAATTGATTGGCATAAATATGCTCCCGGTTCAACTGTCTTAACCGGTTATCACGATAAATGAAGATCTGGCTGTCACCGGCTGCCACCCAGTGCAGTTGATCCCGGTATATCACCACCGCTACCAGGGTAGTGCCGGGTGGCGCATTGCCATTATCGTCTAAGCCCAGGTCGAATACAGCATAATTGGCGATGGTAACCGTCCGGCGCAAGAAATGCTCAAAAGAATCACCGGGATTTTTATTGCCATGCTCCCTTAAAAAAATTCCTACCGCTACCTGGCTGGCCAGGTCCCCCCGGGCCAAACCGCCCATGCCATCTGCCACCACGGCCAGCAGCCCCTTGTTTTCCACCAGGGCACTGTCGGAAAGATCGGAAAAAGCAAATGCGTCCTCCTGCCTTTTGCGAGCCCCGAGGTCCTGGCAATTGCAGGGGACAATTTTTATTGACTTTGTAGTAAAAGCGGCAACTTCTTCACCATTATCTATTTGATCAGCCTCTTCTTCTTTCGGCTCTTCCTTCGTTACCGGGTTCATCATTTTTCCCTGCTGCTTGTTTTCAGCTACAGCCTTGCCAGTATCGTTACGCGAAGACTCCTTTCCCCGGTCTTCATCCCCCCCGCGTTCCTTGATGATTGCCTCCTTGCCAGGCCTTCCTTTTAGCTTATTAAAAATTTTCAGAAAACACATTAGAGAATAATCATCCCCTTAAACATTGCGCTGCAGCATGTTTCTCTGTAGGTGTCTGGTAACTCTTTGGGTTAACTGCAATTGGTTGAAGAATTATAAGCGCATCAATAGCGCCATTTTAATGGAGCAAAAGTTATTAAATATAAGCTAATCTTTACACTAGCCTAACTAGACTTGCTTTTCCTAAAATTATTCGTCAGTATCTTGAAATTTCCTTCCTAGAAAGCATAAAATTTATTACTTTATTTTAATTACACTTCATATTTACTCCAAAGTTTAATTGTGTTTCACGGAAAAAGAATTAACCGGGCTCATAATTAATTGAGTTATAATACCGATTTTCATAATAATCCCTTCCATGCAGCGCACATCAAACAACCTTTTTGGAGCCGTTATGTTCCTCTTCAATAAGACCAGCTGCCTTTGCCATTTTTTTGTAAACGGGCGGGAATAATTGTTGTAAAAAACCCCCGCAGGTTTTAATCCACAAGGCTATAATATAACTGGATAATTTTACAGGAGGGACTGACCCCTAAACTGCCCCCTAAAGGGAGGAATTGGAAGCCCGCCAGGGCTTAAAGATTCCGACCGGGCAAATAATTTTAACTCCCCGTTTAAAATGCAGGATTAACAAAAGATTATGCCGAAATTATTTTAAAATCTATTAATCCAGATCACATTTTACAACTGCACAATTTGAAGTTCCTGAATTCTTGCACACAAGACACAGGATTATTTTATTAAAAAAAGGAGGGGGCTAGTTTGTTTACTTCTATTTACAATTTACGAATATTCTCATGGCAAAATTATGTTTGGTGGTTATTGCCGGCAGCTTTACTTTTTATATTTTCTTGCTCAATCCCGTTCACTACGGCCGGTTCTTTGAATAAGAGCAATCCCATGATCAGCTCAGGTGGAGCACACACACTGGGTTTAAAAAATGACGGCAGTGTCTGGGCCTGGGGCAGTGGTGATTCAGGGCAATTAGGAGACGGAAATACTTCAAGTAGCAGTACCCCGGTACAGGTAAAAAGTGCTGACGGCCAGTTCTCTTTATCTGGAATGGTTAAAGTAAGCGCCGGGGGAACCCACTCGTTATCTCTAAAAGATGACGGCACCGTCTGGGCCTGGGGCAGGGGAAGCTCCGGCCGCCTCGGTGATGGCAGCACGGTCAGCAGAACTATCCCGGTACAGGTGAAAGGCCCCGGGGAAGAGGAGTACTTATCTGGCATAGAAGCGATCAGCGCCGGGGAAGCACACTCGCTTGCCCTTAAAAACGATGGCACCGTCTGGGCCTGGGGCAGGGGCAGCTTTGGCCGGCTTGGAAATAATGAAACAGCTAATCAAAGCTCCCCCGTTGCAGTAAAGGAACCAGGTGGTAACGGCTTCTTAACCGGAATTAAAGCTATCAGCGCAGGGGCCTCGCACTCCCTGGCTTTAAAAGAAGACGGCACCGTCTGGGCCTGGGGCAGCAACGATTCCGGCAAACTCGGTGACGGAAGCACTGAAAACCGCCACACCCCGGTGCAGGTAAAAAGACCCGGCGGAGTGGGCTACCTTAACGGGATCAAAGCTATCAGCGCAGGGGCCTCGCACTCCCTGGCTTTAAAAGAAGACGGCACCGTCTGGGCCTGGGGCAACAACGACTCCGGCAAACTCGGTGACGGAAGCACTGAAAACCACCACACCCCGGTGCAGGTGATAGGACCCGGCGGAGTGGGTTACCTTACCGAGATCGAGACCATCAGCGCAGGTGAATCACATTCAATGGCCATCTGCGCTGAAAATAAAATATGGGCCTGGGGCGATGGTAGTTATGGATGCCTGGGCGATGGGATGAGAATAGATCGTTTCTCTCCGGTCACGGTCCGAAATCCTGAAGATAACGATTATTTCAGCGAGGCATATTCAGTAAGCGCCGGAGATATTTCTACCATCGCCTTAAAAAAAGACGGTAGCGTATGGGGATGGGGTTTCAATGCTTATGGTCAACTAGGTGACGGAACTACCACCAACACCAATAAGCCTGTGGAAAGTAAAATAAACCTTGGAGTAATTGTTCCTCCGCCTTATGTCAACATCTTATACTGGCAACACAGCAACGACTCTATTAAAGCCTGGTTAATGCATGAAGATAAAAAACAGGAGAGTATTCTCATCTCCGATGACGTCGCCCCGGGCTGGCAGGTTAAAACAGCTTACGAAATGAATAACAGCGATCAATCAGACCTGATATTTCAGCACAAAGATAGCGGCGAACTGGTCATCTGGCATATGGACGACCTGGAAAGAGATTATGATGCCCATATTCTCAACCCGGCCACCGGGGATAACCGGATAAACCCCGACTGGGAAATAAAAGCAGTGCATGATCTAAAAGACGATGGAAGGCCCGATATTATCTGGCAGGCTATCGAAGGCGAGCACGCAGGCGAACTGGCTATCTGGTTCGGCCTCGAAGCAAACAACCAGGAAAACGCTTACGAGGCTTCAGAAACCGGGCGGCTAACCCATGGTGATGGCAAAGCAACTGTCGATCCGAACTGGCAGTTAAAAGCCGTTTACGATCTTTTAGATGACGGTAAACCTGAGGTGCTCTGGCAAGCTGTATCAGGCAAACACGAAGGCCAGCTCGCTTACTGGGTGCTTGACGGGTACGCCCGGATAGGCGGTGGCCGCCTCACCCATGTCGGCGGCAGCGCCTATATCGATTCTGCCTGGCAGATGATGACGGTCTACGACCTTTTGGGCAACGACAAGCCGGAAATCATTTGGCAAAATATTGACGGCAGAGTTTCTTACTGGGAACTGGAAGAAAGCACCCGGATAGGAGGCGGACCTTTAACCCCCGCCAAAATTGACGATAATAAATGGCAGATAGTAGGAAACCATGAAGATTATTAACTCACAAGTTACACTACCCGAAAGAACGAAAATTGCGACCGGGCACCAGATTGTGCCTATACCTCTCACACACAGAACCGGACTTGCGTTTTGCCCGCATTCGACTCTTCATATTATCCATTTCAAAGCTTATATTTTTCAACCTGACCATATCTAAAGAATTTTTGCCTGTGATATAATTTAAGCAACCAGCGATACAGGAGAAATTAATGCCTGAGGATAATAACGATATAAACAAGCCCCACGATAGTGGATACAAGTTCCTACTATCCAGCAAAAAAGCATTTATTCAGCTGATC
>SL_8KL_010_SEDDRAFT_10000418_pt1 | contig 36906 bp, 23 predicted proteins | sample SodLakKL_010_SED_4_FD_11160 | JGI IMG/M metagenome (IMG submission 11160)
TTTTAATAAATAATTTATACTCGTTCTTTTTTAAGTGAATAGAAATCATGGACCCACTCTACCAAGGTGCACTCTGGTTCTTTCCGAGTTTGATCCTTCTCATCCTTGTATCAGTCTTATTTTTCGACGAACACAAAAAGATCGATCTGCATTCGTTGAAGAAATCAATATGGGATTCTAGAGGAGGGCTCTTGATAATGACACTAGTGGCTCTAGCTCTTCAGTTAGAGAACCTTATCCAGGATCTATATGAACCGGGTTTTAGAGTTACCGACTGGTTCTACAGGGTTGAAGGCGTCTCACATATCGTTTGGTTACAGGAGGCTCTGGATTATCCTCTCCTCATCCACGCCTCGTCTATATTTTATGTGTTAGGGCTCTCTTTCTTTTTATCTATGATCCCCGTATTCCTTATTTTGAGAAGAGAGTCAGACTTGCTAGAAGAGTTCTCGAAGGCACTTGCGGTAAATTACATGTTTATTATCCCGGGTTATTTGTTATTTCATTTAGTGGTTACCTCCTACTACGTAGAGGATGTTGAGCCCTTACTGTATATGCACCCTCAGTACAACGCGATAATCCGAGTAACCAATAGACAGGTGAACTGCATGCCGAGCGGTCACATGAGTATACCATTCACCATAAGCCTGTTCGCATTATACAGGGTAAAGGCAAAAAGGCTGGCAGTTTTTGGATTCGGCTTCACGGCACTGACCGGCTTCGTTATAATCTACCTCGGAGTGCACTGGTTGATTGATATCCCCGCGGGCATAGCTGTAGCTGTCACTGCATACTGGGTCGCATCTCGAGGAAAATTGGATTTCATCTTCGATAGGATAATAGATCCTTTCGAGAGATATACTGAAAAAATCGTTCGAATGGTGATTTTTAAGGATTAGAATTATATATATCCAGTCTAATTAGCTTTTTGTCATACATGGTATTGGAGGAATTGATATGAAAAGAAAAAAAATGTTGAATTATTTGGTTGTACTTTTGCTGGTGGCGTCAACCTTTGTGATCGGTTTTACTACCGGAGTCGAAGCACAGGGAGAAGATGGAGAGATATATGCTACAGACCAAGATGGTGGTGGACGAACCAATTTCCTCGAGGGTTCTGAACTCTACTTCACGATCGAATTGGACCAAGATGAAGAAGTGGAAGTAACGGTCAGTTTCAGAGATTCAAGCTACTCCTTGATCGAGAATGAAATTGTCGAGACCGATGGAACGGGTTCTTACATAAGTTCCAACGAAGGTGTCTATTTCGACTTGACCGATAGAAGGGCCGGAGAATATCATCTGAATATAACATCACCCGACGGAGATTACGATCAAGATACGATAACTATACATACTAACTACTCGAGCGGTTCGGGGATAATCACATGGAACACTCAGGAAAGAGAAGAGGAGAGAACAAATTTCGCTGTAGAAAGAGATATCTATTTTGATGGTATAGTCCAGGGAGCATATGAAGATGAGGTTTTAGAGGATGGACAGATAACGGTACAACTCATAGATGAAGAGACAGGTGATCCATACCACCCTGAGCTTGAGGGAACTGACGAGAACGGCGAGTTTGAAGGCGCCTTCGAATGGGGTCCAGGACCGATGGATCCAGACCCCCCTGAACCAGGTGATTATTCATTGGAAGTGGTTTACTTTTACGAGGAGTTAGGAGAAAGTCAAGTTATTGCCTCTCAAGACATTGTAATCTACGAACCAGAAGTTTCAGATCAGTCGACAGTTCTCACGACAAGGGGCGATTACGAAACAGAAAAAAATTACTTCATGGAAGACGAAATAATATATTTCAGAGCGGATATGAAAGATGAGCACGGTTGGCCTATCGAGGAAGCACCGGACATAGAGATTCGTGTAGAAAAAGACGGCGAAGAAGTTGATTTTGACCTTAGGTTCCTTCATTACGAAGAAGGCAGTTTCTATGGAGACTTTGAATTAGAAGATTATGAACTCGGAGACTACATGTTGAAGATAATGGATGCAGATGAAGACGCCGAATATGCTACATCTGAATTCACAGTCGACGTACCAAAATATTCTTTGGAAGTAGAAACGAACAAACATGTATACCTTCCCGGCGAGGAAGTGAAAGCTTACTACACTGTAGAGGATCTCAGGGATGGTTCCCAGTATACTGATGTAGAAGTCGAATGGAGGATGGAATATGAAACAGAAGATGGAGAAGATGAAATCAAGACTGGAGAAGGTATCGATGGCGAGTTCGAATTCACGCTACCGGAGGACGCCACTGTCACTTCTGAGTTCGAAATCACTGTTTGGGCTAATGATACCGAAGATGAGTTCCAAGATAGAGTGATTGAGAGGAGGTTTGTTGGTGATCTGAATTTAGAAGTCGACGTGAGGTCCGACGAATATTTCGTTGGACAGACGCTTTATGTTGAAATACGGACTAATGCATATATATTCACTGGTGGGCCTCAACCTATTCACTCCGATTACGCCGCGAATGTCGAGGTAGATGTCGAACTGCTTGATGAAGACGGCGAGGAAGTCGTTCAAAGAACAGTGGTGACCGATGGAGGGGGACATTATATATTGAATATGGACTCATCCGGCCTTGATCCTGGAGAGTACGACGTTGTAGGTACAGCTTATTGGAACGATATGGAAGATGATGACGATGACGATTTCACACTCATAGAGGAAAGCGAAAGACTGTCGGTGATGCTGGAGCGTGACAAAGGAGAGAATCCATACTATCCTGGTGAGGAAGGTACGGTATTTTATGCAGTCACTCATCAAGGAGAAACAGTTACAGAAGATGCTAACGTACAGTACAGACTCTATTCCGACCAGCGAGTTTTGGATAAAGATTTCGCCGAGGGTGGAGAGATCGACTTCACTGTTCCAGATGATTATAGTCCGTCTAGCGAGGGGCTTATGTTCATGTATGTCCACGCTACTCTAGACAAAGAAGCCGACGGATATGCAACAACCCATATCCCTGTGTCTATAGGTGAAATAATCCTAAATCCAAGTCAATGGGAATACGAAGCTGAGGATGAGATATTCTTCGAATACGAGTTCCACGGTATAGAAGAGGACGAGATAGATTCACTTGAATACAGGATTTTAGAATATCCGCATAACGAACTTATCATGTCTGGTACTCCTAGTGACGGTATTTTTGAAATTGTGATACCCGAGAAACCAGCATGGTCATATAGAGTAGAACTCGAGGCAGTGACCGAAGGTGGCACAAGTATAAAGACTGTGGAAAGTATATATCGTTTCTCTGGATATGATCTCAATATAGAGATCGTTACGGATTCCGATTACACAACCGGGGTTTACGAGCCTGGAGATGAGATAGAGATACACTATGAACTCGTCTCTAGAGATGGAACTCCACTTCCAGAAACGGTCAGAGTGGAATATTGGATAGAGGGGCATCCTGAAATATACAGATTCCGGACTGAAGAAACTGAAGGAACCATAACGTTAACGATCCCGGAGCTAAACGATGGCGAACACATACTAGGGATCACAGTCGATGAAGCCGAAAACAGCGAAATCATGGAGGTAGACAGCAATCCGTGGTGGGGTAATAGGATACTCTTTGGTGGCGCTAGTTTAAGTGGAACGTTAATGACGATCTTGATTATAATCGCCTTGATCATAGCTTGTCTGGCGTTATACAGAACGCGATCCGGAAAAACTGCTCCGAGCAAAACACAAGAGATGCCTGCTGAGGAAAAAGAAGGGGAGGAATTCTTCATCGAAGAGGGCGAACAGGAAGATCAATGGAGCGGAGTTCAACAAGAAGAAGAGATGATCGACGAACCTGAGAGTGATGAAACCCGGATAGACTCAGAAAGAGAATGGTGAACTAAACTTCAAAACCTTTTTTCTTTTTTAAAAATCGTCAAATATCAAGCTTCCTCATCTAATTCTTCCATTATCTCCTCGATCTCCTCAATATATTTTTTACCCGCTCCGACCTTCTGATAATTCTCTTTAGCCTCTAACAAAGTTTTTCGAGCCTCATCATAATCTCCCTTCTCTTTATAGGCTTTCCCTAGTTCTACCTTCTCTCTTGCCTCTGTAAACGGCACGTTAAAATCTTTCATCACTTCTTCAGCTTCCTTATAAAGATTTATTGCGCCATCCAAGTCTCCTTCGGTCCTTTTGATCATCCCTTTGACCCTCTTCAAACCCGCTAGACCGATCTTTTCATCTAATTTCTCTATCTTCTCTTTTGCAACTTTCAGATGTTCCGCCGCCCGTTCAGTATCTCCTTTTTTAGCCAAGGCCTCGGCGGCGTTGAAGTTGCCCCATGCGATGAACTGTTGATTTCCGATCTTCTTGGCGTATTCAATACATTTTTCAAACTCTTCGATCGCTTTGTCATATTCCCCCTTCTCAAGATATTGGTCCCCCATGTTGTTATGAACCTTAGCTAATTTGTCATAGACCTCTCTTTTTTCCAATATAGGAAGGCCCTTTTCATAGTGCAGCATAGCCTTTTTGTGTTCTCCTCTCCATGCAAAAACATTACCTATATCTACATAATTGAGTGCTAACTCTTTATTATTCCCTTCTTCTTTTGCCTCTTGAATGGCCTTTTCATAATGTTCCTGTGCTTCTTCCAGTTTTCCCTCTCTCCATCGGATGTATCCAAGACCACGATGGCATTCAGAAATCCCCTCTTTTTCTTTAGCCATATCTCCACAGATCTCCAATGAACTCCTGAAATACTTTTCAGCTTCTTCGTAATTTTCCATATGCCTGTAAACGTGGCCCAAGCGCCTCATTGCTAGGACTCTCATCTTTTCAAGACCCACCTCCTCCGCTTTATTCTTCAACTCCTCAAATACAATTTTAGAAGTATCCCACTCACTCATATCGAAGTAAAGTTTACCAGTCCTTTTGAGGAGATCCATCTCCTTAATTTCAGCATTTTCTATACTATTGCTTTTTCTCAAAGAATACAAGGCCTTCTCAAAATTATCTATAGCCCTTGTGATATCAAGACTTTGAAGAGACTTCTCACCGGACTTTTTTGAATATTCATAAGCTTTTTCGTACTCTTTTCCTTTATAAAAATGCATGCTCAGTTCATAGTAATGATCTTCGATCTCATCTTTATAGAATTTCTCGATAGCATTTCCTATCTTTTGATGTGATACCCTCTTCCTACTCCTAGCCATGTCTTCTCTCAATGCAGTCCTCGTTTGGAGATGGTCAAATCTGTATATTTCATCAGTTGTCCCTTTAACTTCCTCAATTATGCCCTGATCCATCAGCCCATCAATGATGTCTAGGAGAGAAATAACGTCGATATCGATCACTTCTTCTAGGATCTCAAAATTGAACTCATTTCCCAGCAGTGCAGCGAAGTAAAGTACTTTCTTCTCATCTCTATTCAGTCTTTCGATCTTCCTGTTTGTCATATCCTTGATAGAGGAAGGAACGGATATATTCGATAGTTCTTCCCCGGGATCCCAATCATAAGAATCGGGTTCTATAACTCCTTCTTGCATCATGGAATTGAGAATCTCAACAACATAAAATGGATTGCCTTCGGTCTCTCTATAGACAGTCCAGACAAAATCTTCCGGGAGGTCACCTCTATTAATGTAACTCCTGACTAATTCAGAAACAGAGGGTTGATCCAATCTAGAGAGTTCGATCAATCTCACGGTATCCTCCTCTCTAAGCCTGCTCAGTGTCTCTTTCATGGGTAGATCTTCTTCTACATACCTGAGCTCATCTTGACGATAAGCTCCCAAAAAAAGGATACTATTATCAGATATCTTCCTCGCCAAGTGATGCATCAACTGAGCTGAGGATTTATCGATCCATTGAAGGTCATCCATAAAGAATACTAAAGGATTATTTTTAGATAGGTCGATCAATATATCCGAAACTCTGTTAAACATCATCTCCTGCTGATCTGTAAAAGAAATATCTATATTTTCATCATTTGATATCTCAGTACGGCCTATCATACTCATAGGAGCGGGTTCCGAAGAAGTAGAAAAGCTGGGATTCACGAATCCAGGACCGAACTCTTCCTCCTCTCCCTGTTCAAAATGCTCTTCTAAAGCTTCATAAAAGGGAAGATAAGGTTCAGTACTCTCATAGTAAAGACACCTACTCTTGAAAACTGTGAAGTCATCATCACTACATCTTTCTAAAAATTTTTGCGCTAATCTTGTCTTACCGACTCCAGTTTCTCCACCTAGTAGTACGAATCTTCCCTCTCCAGAATCAACTTTATTTTTGAAATGATCCAATTCCTTCAATTCCTCTTCCCTATCGACGAAAGTAGCTTCATCCTCTGTTCCTCTCGATTTCAATGGTGGATTCATCCCATTTAAGTCTAGTTTGCACTTTTTATTAAAATTTACCCTTGTATACTGATAAACGGGAAAGATGAGTTATAGGAATCGATTTTCAGACCTCATATATTCTACAGAAATTCCCAATCATCACCGTCTGATTTAGAGTGATGCCTGACTCCACTTCTCGATATTGCTCTTTCACTTTTGAATGGGTTACTACCATCACTCTGTCTGACATTTTCTATTTCATCTCTCATCCTTTTTTCCCTTGACGATCGCCTCTGATCAGATCTGTTTCTATCACTATCTTCTGCAAATCCTCTTTGTCCTATTCTCCCCCCATTATATTTTACGGATCTAAGATCGTCAAGACGACTATAGCTCCTATTAACAGAATCAGAGTTTTGTTTTTGTAGAGGGTTTTTAGCATATCTATGAATTGAAGATAACTCATCTTTGACCCTATCTAAAGATCTAACCCCATCAGTGAATTCTTTCCTCTTTTCATAAGAGATTATTCCACCGATGTAAGCGAATATCATTGTTAAAATATAACTGTTTGAACCGAAAGGTACTCCGGTCCAGACTCTCTCAAAGAATGTAGCCCAGTATTGCTGAAAGAATTCAAGGTAGGGACCAAAGAATGGATTGGCTGTAGCCATTGCGATGATCTTATCAGGGTATTCTAATACCGATCCTAGCGCCGTGTAAACGTAACCGTATGTGATCAAGTAATAGACGGCACCAATTATACCAATACCGACGATCGATGCGAGTATCCCTTTTTTGGGTCCACCTGTTCTTCTACCTCCGACGTAACCGGCAAGCATAGGTCCAAATAAAGGAATCCACCAAAGTACAGCCGATAAAACGACGATATATTTCACACCACTCCAAAAATCATACGTTATTTTACCGAACTCCTTTATTTTTCTAAAAGTGGTTCCCCGCCCGTTTTGTCTCTTAAATTTTAATAATCCTTCTTCCTGAAGTTTTCTAGTCGCAGGATCCCGATACTTTTTTCTTCTCAGACGCATTATATCCCACTATCGTGTCGGATCGTCCGACAGAACGTCCGACAAACAAAATAGTGGGGGCAAGTTATTTAAAACTTTTCATGACTTACTCCGTTTGTCATACAATCATAACATCGAACCCAAGATCTCTTCTACTTTCTTCTGATGTTCTATTGCGAGGTTTTCGGCCTCTATTTCATCCGGAGCTTCAGAGTAAATACGGTATTTTGGTTCAGTCCCTGAAGCTCTGATCAAAACCCATCCTTCCTCGTAGTATATTTTCAAGCCGTCGGTGTCATCGTGGTCCTTTTCGCTGTAAAATTCTTTCAATCTATCCAACAGTGGATCCTTCATTTCATCAGGACACTCTACACTTCTTTTTTCAAGGGAATACTGCGGCAATTCATTTATCAAATCAGATAATTTTCCCTCTTTAGCGACAAGCTCCACGATTTTAGCAGCTGACATGGGGCCATCTCTACAGTACTGGTGGTCAGCAAAGATCAAACCACCGTTTTCCTCGCCTCCAAATAAAGCTTTTTCCTCCATCATCTTTCTCGCTACAATGGGAGACCCGACTGCAGTGTAAATCAATTCACCACCATTTTCCTCAACAACGTCTGCAACACTGCTAGACGAGGAGACTGGAGTCACGACCGTACCTCCTCCATTCTTCTTCACTAGTTTTTCAGCGAGTAGGGTCAATGTTCTATCTCCATGGATATATTCGCCTTCCTCGTCGATAAAGATTGTCCTATCTGCGTCACCATCATGGGCGATACCGATATCTGCATCTGTTTTCGAAGTCAATCTGATGAGATCTTGCAGATTTTCTGGAGTTGGTTCACTGTTGTGCCCTGGGAAAGATCCATCGGGCTGAGCGTTAAGAGTGATCACTTTACAACCCAATCTTCTCAACAAGTAGGGTGTAAAATGACAGCCAGCCCCGTTCGCGCAGTCTAGGATGACTTTAGGTTTTGCTCTTCTGATAACTTCTTTGTCTATCTTATCCTCTATGGCTTCAGAATACAATTCAAGAGCGTCGTCAGATTTCTTCTTTCCGACCTCATACCAATCGACGAGATCAAAGTCCTTAGAAAAATAGATTTCTTCTATCTCTTCTTCCATCCATTTGATCAATTCAGTACCATCATCATTTACACATTTGATACCGTTAAATTCAGGAGGATTGTGTGATGCTGTTATAGCTATGCCAAAGTCAGCTGATTCCTTCGTATAGTATTGTAAAGCAGGAGTTGGGACTTCTCCAAGATCGACCACGTCACAACCCGTAGCCATCAATCCAGAAGAAACCGAATTCTTCAACATAAAATTCGAAGCTCTCGTATCGGTCCCTATAGCGACCTCTTTATCTTTTCCAATCCATGTTCCTATCGCCTTGGCAAGATCAAGGGCAAGATCTACATCCATGTCTTCGTTTACCGTACCTCTAACTCCATTGGTCCCAAAAAGCCGGGTCATATCTCTTCCTCCTCCAATTTCAATTTTTCGTTTATCACGTCTCTTTTTTTCTCCAAATATAGACCATCAGATATTATAGAATCTTTTATAGTAACATCATCTTCGACTATAACATCATATCCCAATATACTATTTTCGATGATACAGCCGTCACCGATTTCCACACCATCGTATATCATAGAGTTGTTTATGCTGGATCTTCCTATCGTGCAGTCATCTCCCAACGTCACATATTCTCCTAATTCGCCCTCGATGACGCTCTTATCGCCTATCAGTTTTTTCTTTCCTTTTTCATCCAAGAGCGTTCGGTTTGCCTCGAATAAACTAGAAGGCCTGCCACAGTCTATCCAGTAGCCTTCAAATTCATAACAGTAAAGATCTTCATCCACCAAGTCAGGAAATATCTCTCGCTCCATGGATACTTTTTTCCCTTCTGGCACCCTATCCAAAACTTTCGGTTCCAGGATATAATGGCCCGCGTTGATTTTATTAGAGAACGCCTCTCCAGGAGCAGGTTTTTCTTGGAAACGCTTGATTTTCGAGTCATCGTCAATATCCATGACACCGAATTCGGTTGGATCATCAACTCTCCAAGCAGATATAGCTCCGACCCCCTCTTTCTGCTTATAAAAATCAAGATAATCTTGAAAATCTAAACTAGATATTATATCTGAATTTATCACAAAAAATGTATCATCGATGTGATCTTCAACATTTTTTACCGCTCCTGCGGTACCTCTCGGTTCAGGTTCATCAACGATATGAACTCTCCTGTCTAAATCAACATCTTCAAAGTACTCTCTCAACATATCTATCTTGTAATTCGCCGCGATAACGACCTCATCTACTTCCTCAGGTAAAGAATCTATGATATGTTGGATCAAAGGTTTGTTATGCAGGGGAAGGAGTGGTTTTGGAGTGGTGTAAGTCAATGGACGCATCCTCGTCCCAAATCCTCCCGAAAGCAAAACCGCTTGCATCGAAAGAGATTATCCATATAATCCTAATAAATATTACGATTACAATTTCTCAAGTTCTTCAATCAGCTCTTCTATATCCTCAAAATTATCTACAGCATCTAATTCCCATGTATTTATCCCTAAGATATCTTTCCCATATTTCTGAGCGAAACATATTTCGGACAATGTACCATATCCACCGTCTATAGCTATGACGACGTCACCATTCATCACCACAAGACTGTTTCTCATGATACCTAGATCTGTCACTATTGCATGATCGATATACTCGTTCGCCTCATCTCTGGAATAAGAGGGTAATATCCCTATGGTGGTTCCGCCTTTCTTTTTTGCACCTCTGCAGACCGCTTTCATCACACCGCCTTTCCCGCCACATACTAACGTGTGCCCTCTAGCAGCGAGAATTTTTCCCAAATTTTCAGCCGTATCCAAATCTTTTTCACTAGCAGACCCTACATCTCCTCCTATCACACTTATATACATAGATCAGCATGAAAGATAAACTTATTAGATTTTCCGATTGCGAATCCATTCTTTTTTATATTATAAGCGATTTTGTATACATCATGGATATCAGAGACATGAGGCAACTAGCCGAAGAGATGATCATAGAAGGAGTTCGATCCGCAGACTCTGAACAACTTGTCAAGAAAAATATAGAGGTCCGTGGCCAAGATATCAAAATCTGCGGTAAAAGATTCCGACGTGACGACTATAAAGAGATCGTTTTATTGGGCATCGGAAAAGCGTCGGTTCCTATGTCGAGAGGATGTGAAGAACTTAATCCTGATGATGGATTAGTGATAACCAAACACGGTGATGATATGGAAAGAGATGGAAGCCCCGTTGTAGTGAGAAGAGCCCATCACCCATATCCCGATCAAATAAATATAGATGCGAGCAAAGAATTACTTTCTAAAGTCGAAGAAAAAGAAGAAGCCCTTTTCATATTTCTCGTTTCAGGAGGTGGATCAGCATTATTTACCTATCCTGTAAATGGTATTAAAACGTCGGAGATCAGGGAACTGAACGAACACCTCATCAAGTCAGGAGCCAATATCAATGAGATCAACGCCGTTAGAAAACACTTGTCTAGGGTCAAAGGGGGAAAATTCGGAGACCTATGCTCCAAAAAAGGAGATATCGTTTCACTGATCATTTCAGATGTTGTAGGAGATGACCTCAGTTCTATTGCTTCAGGTCCCACATATCCGGACGGGTCGACTTATGAGGATGCAAAAAAAATTCTGGAAGAATATGGAATTTGGAAGAGAGCTTCCCAAAGTATCCGAGACCGTATAAAGAGGGGGCTGAAAGGTGAAGTGGAAGAAACGCCTACTGACTTGGATGTAAACAACTTTCTCATCGGAAACAACATGGTTGCCTTGAAAGGTGCAAGGAAGATAGCAGACAAAAAAGAATTAAACACCATGATTCTCACATCACAGAACCAAGGAGAGGCTAAAGAGGTGGCTAAGCCTCTCATTGGTGTAGCCAAGGAGGTACAGGATACGGGTAATCCTATCGAGCCTCCTGTGGCGGTTCTTTCAGGTGGGGAAACCACTGTGAGATTAAAGAAGGTAGACGAAAGAACAGGTGAAGGAGGGCCTAACCGGGAATTCGTTTTGAGTGCAGCTATAGAGATACAGGATAGGGAAGATATAGTCGTTGCTAGCGTAGACTCAGATGGTATCGACGGGACGGATAAAGCTGGAGCGATAGCGGACACTTCAACTGTAGAAAAATGCACACTCGATCCAAAAGATCATCTGGAAAAGCATGATACACAGACTTACTTCGAATCTATCGGCGATTCAATCGAATTCAACAGTAAAACTAATGTGAACGATATAACGGTGATAATAGTGGGGAAAAAAGAACAATAAAAAAGAAAAGTTTTTATTTTGACTCGATAATCTCTTTAGCCTTATCGAAACCTTTTTCGAAGGCTTTAAGATTCACGTCCACGAATCTTTCTGGTACTTTGTTCTCTACAGCCCTCAAAATATCGTCATGGGTTAATGGGAGAACATCGGTAGCGGTAAGACCACCCAACATCACGATATTTTGTGTGATCGCAGCTCCAGCTTCCTTAGCGAGTTCCTCGGCATTCAACGAAATTAACTTATCGGTAGATTTTTCCAGGGAGGGTAATATCTTGTCCTCTAAATCAGGATAGTTCTCGGTGCCAACGCTGACAGTGAAAGGAACTATTGGTTGTCTGTTTGTAACGATCCAGGTCTTTTTTGATGCTTGTTCTATTGCCCTATAAGTTTCAATAGGTTCAAATCCGAGGATTATATCAGCGTCTCCTTTCCCGATCAAAGGGCTGTGAACTTCCTCTCCAATCTTCACCGTTGTTACCACTACGCCTCCTCTTTGAGCCATCCCGTGGACTTCACTCATATAAACGTCCAAGTCCTTCTCTAATGCCGCTGCGCCGATGACCTGAGAGGAAGTCAGTATACCTTGTCCGCCCACACCGACTATTTCAAGGTCGACACGTTTCATTGTTCGACCCCCTGCTCGATGGCATCGAATGGACAGACCTGGGCACATTGCCCGCAACCAACACACTGAGTTTCATCGATTATCACTTTATCGTTTTCCCTTACAAGTGCTATGCATCCAAACTGGTTGGTACAGATATGACACTGTTTGCACTCCTCCTGGTTGACTTGATAAGAACTCCAGTCAACTTCTCTTTGTTCTATCAAGGCGCAGGGATGTTTAGGTACCACGACGGAGATACCATCATGCTCTATCGCTCTCTCGAAGACATCTATAGTCTCTTCTATATTATATGGATCTACTGTTTCAACGAACTCTACACCGGCTCCTTTAGCCAAATCTCCAATAGAGATCATCGGTGCAGGATCTCCCATACCTGTTTTTCCTGTTCCCGGATGAGGCTGATGCCCTGTCATAGCTGTCGTCCTGTTGTCCATTATCACATAAACAAAATCGTGGTCGTTATAAACACCACTTACAAGCGGAGCTAAACCCGAATGGAAGAAAGTTGAATCACCCAAAAAAGCGAAGGCCTGCTGATCGGTATTCTTAGAAAAACCTCCCGCGGCTCCAACACTTGAACCCATACACAGCAAGATATCCGCCGTATTCAACGGGTCTTGAACTCCAAGGGTATAGCAGCCGATATCACTGGAAAAAACACCTTCACGATCACCTAGGGCCTTTTTAACAGCGTAATATGTGGCCCTATGTGGGCAGCCCGGACACAAAGAGGGTGGTCGAGATGGAAGATCGTACTCCTCAGGTCTAAGTGCCTCAGTTTCATCTTCAAAATCTATAAGTTCAGCTAAAGCCTCTTTTATCCTGTCAGGATTGTATTCATAAAGTCTCGAAAAATTACCGCTCTTTTTTCCGTAAATCTCAAGACCAGGATTGATCTCCTTAGCCAATGCCTCAACCTTTTCCTCAAGGAACGGTTCGAGTTCTTCAACGATGAGCACTCTTTCAGCTCCTTGTATATAATTTTTAATTTCTTCAATAGGGAGAGGATTTGTCATGCCGAGTTTTAGAATAGAGATGGGGAGATCATACTCTTCTTTTGCTTCTCTGATATAATTGAAACCTGCACCTGAAGAGATAACGTGAAGTTCAGGGTTATCAACTTCAATCGAATATGTGAATTCTGATCCCTCTGTTATTTCTTCAGCTCTTTCCATCCGTTCCAAGAGGATCGGATGGTTTTTCACTGAGTTCTGAGGTACGGCGACGAACCTTGCCGGGTCTTTTTCAAAATGTCCTTCACCATCCGGTTCCTCCAAATCTCCAAAAGTCACGACTCCTCTCGCGTGGTTAACTCTTGTCGTAGTACGAACTAAAACAGGTAATTCCAACTTTTCAGAGAGGTCAAAACCGTGTTTGACCATCTCTTTTGCCTCTTGAGGTGTCGTGGGTTCAAGCATCGGTATGTTGCCGAGCTGAGAATAAAATCGATTATCCTGCTCATTCTGACTGGAATGCATCGATGGATCACCTGCCGCAACGATTACCATCCCGGCTCTAGTACCCGCATACATCAGAGTCATAAGAGCGTCGCTGGCTACGTTCACACCAACGTGTTTCATCCAAGCCATCGATCTGACCCCCGAAACTGCGGCAGCCGCAGCAGTCTCTAACGCGACTTTCTCGTTAGCTGAATACTCGAAGTACATCCCGTAATCTTTAGCTATCTTCTCGAAGGTGTTGCCTATCTCCGAAGAAGGCGTTCCTGGATAAGTAGAACCGTGTCCGATACCCGCTTCAAGAGCACCTCTGACTATAGCTTCGTTGCCCAAAAGTAAAATCTCTTTCCCAGGATCATCTTCCAGCAATTCTTTCATACAAAACACCTACTCCCGGTCTCAGAGTTCCTCCTGAGTAAATTTCTCCTTCTTAAGAAGTCTATCCCAGTATCGATCTACGTTTTTCTGTATTTTCTCCACCGCTTCTTCTGGTAGATGTCTAAATCTGCCCTGGGTCTTAAGATATTCTCTCACCGGTATCTCTTCATCCTCTTTGGGTTTCTTATAAACGTTGTATTCCCCATGCTCTATCTCAAAAAGCGGGAAGACTTTAGATTTGAAGGCGAGTTCTCCTATCTCTATAGTCTTGTTTGGCTTCGATCTCCAGCCCGTCGGACAGGGTGCATAAATGTGAATGAATCTCGGACCATCAAATTCAGCCGCCTTCTTGAATTTCTCGATGAACGAATCGGGATAGGCCACGTTTACAGTAGCTGCATATGGGATATTGTGGCTCCCCATTATCTCCATCATATCTTTCTTGGGTCCCTTTTTCCACTCCTTTTCACTGCCAACAGGTGTTGTAGTCGTCCAAGCTCCTTCAGGAGTCACTCCGCTCCTTTGGATACCCGTATTCATATAGGCCTCATTATCGTACATGACCTGTATGGTATCTGTTCCTCTCTCGACAGCCCCAGATAAAGCCTGTATACCTATATCAGCAGTTCCACCATCTCCTGCAAAACCGACCACGTTTATATCCACGTCTATCTCTTTAGCATCGAGTGCGGCTCTTATACCGGACGAAGAAGCACCTGTAGTTTCAAAAGCGGTGTAAAGAAGCGGGACATCAAGATTCCGGGAGGGATAAACCCCGGGTATTACAGCCCAACAGCATGCTGGAATATTTACAGTAGTTTTCTTGCCCAGTGCCTTGAGCATATATCTCATCGCATGCGCTGCACCACAACCGGGACAAGCATTGTGACCAGAATTCATCAGTTCCTTTTCAGGCATCTTAGCCATAATTATCGCCTCCATTTTTTCCTATCTTTTCTTAAATCTACCCATTCGACCTCTTGATCAAGCCCTTTATCTTGAATCTCGAGCGTATCTAACATTATCTTCTCTAGAACTTCGGGAGTCAGGTCCCGTCCACCAAGGCCCACGATGTAATTCTTTATCAGAGGTGAACTTTTTTGAGAGTAAAGAGCCTCTTTTATCTCTCTCGCAGCGTCTCCAACAGCACCAAATGAATAACTCCTGTCTAAAATTCCAACAACGTTGATACCCTTTATCAGTTCTCTTATCTCCTCTTTCGGGAAAGGACGGAAAGTTCTCAATCTGGCTAGACCGATATTGTGTCCCTCTTCTCTCAATTTATCAATAACGTCCTTTGAAGTCCCCGAGATAGATCCCATGGTTATCATTAGGACGTCGACTCCATCAGTCTTATACTCTTCTATCAAACCACCAGGATCTCTACCGAAAGTCTCTTCGAATTCTTTGTTCACATCTTTTATCTTATCCTTCGCACCTTCCATAGCCTCTTCGAGCTTCTTGGCGAAATCCATGTACCAGTCAGGCATTACCAGAGATCCAAAACCTCTTGGGTTTTCGATATCGAGCTTAGTGTTAGGATCATATTCGGGTAAGAATTCGTCCACTTTTTCCTGATCGTATATCTCAACAGGCTCTCTAGTATGACTCAATATGAATGCGTCTTCAACGATCATACCGGGCAGCATTATATCTTCGTCTTCACAAATCTTGTATGCCATCAGGACGCTGTCAAGAACTTCCTGGTTATCTTCACAAAAGAACTGCAGGAAACCAGATCCTTTTTGTGCCACTGTATCAAGATGATCAGCCCAAACGCTCCAAGGAGGACCCATAGCCCTGTTGACATTGGTCATGACAACGGGTAAACGGGCCCTTGCAGCCCACATGAGCATCTCGTGCATCAAAGCTAGACCATGGGCTGAAGTTGCAGTATAGGCTCTCGCCCCTGTTGCGGACGCCGCTATACAACTCGCCATAGCAGAGTGTTCACTTTCAACTTTGACGAACTCGGTGTCCATCTCACCATTGGCTACAAACTCCGATATTTTTTCTACGACTTCTGTTTGAGGCGTTATAGGATAGGCTGAAACAACTTCAGCTCTAGCCAATCTAGCTCCATATGCCGACGCATAATTCCCAGTGACTATCTTATATTCAGACATAATTTGCCTCCTTTTCCATATCTATAGCATCTACAGGACATATCTCGGCACAAATACCACAACCTTTACAGAAATCAAAATCTACTACCGCGCCTTCGTCTTCAACGAATATCGCAACGTCCGGACAGAATTTCCAGCATTCACCGCAGCTTATGCATGTCTCAAGGTCGACTATCGGCCTCACAGTCCTCCAACTCCCTGTCTTGTTCAGATACTCGGAGTTGCAATCAGCGATCGGGGTCCGCGGTAGGTCAGTGTGATCCTGCGGATCTTCACAAAGTAAATCCTCAGATCTCGGTATATCTGTTTGTTCAGAAAGAAGTGTTCTGTCAGGTTTTTCAAGCTTCTCTCCAGGATATGGACCATTCAACTCGTCAAAGGCCTGTTTAGCAGCTTCGGCATTAGCTTTATTCTTTGCCGGAGCGTGTTCCAATATCACATCTAGAAGCGTTTCTTTTTCTACTATCTCAGTGGCACTGCTAACAGCGCCCAGTATGGCTGTATTCACGATCGGAGCAACCTCAGTTCCCAGCCCGTTCTGGACAGCGATATCACTTGCATCNACAGTATAAACNTCAGCATCAGTATCCACTTTCATTTCACTCGGATCTTTCTCAGTATTTATTATCATCCGACCATCGTCCTTCAACCCATCAGTAACATCCACTGCTTCCATAAGAGCAGTGTCTAGGACTATAACAATATCTGGTTCATGGATCTTTGAATGGTCTCTCACTTTTTTTTCATCTATTCTCGTAAAGGCTGTAACGGGAGCCCCCCTCCGCTCGACACCGAACATCGGGAATGCCTGTACATCTTTTCCTTCCTCGAAGGCAGATCGGGCCAATAGCTCTGAAGCTACAACTGAGCCCTGTCCACCTCTTCCATGGAAGCGAACTTCTATCATTTCAATAGCACCATCAGGACTATTAAAGTCTACTATAAAGACCTTTTTGTAAACCTGGTTAGTATGGCTTTAATCTCGAAAGAAAACGAAAGGGATAAATAAAAATACAACATCTTCTTCTCAAATAGATTGAACTATAAGACTGTAATTGGTGTGCTTTATCACACCCTCTTGGGCCGGTGGTCCATCACAATCTCAGATTCTAACTCACCTCCGGCCATTCATTCGCAACAGCTCATTCATGGGCCGGTGGTCTAGGGGTCATGACGTCGCCCTTACAACTGTTAACTTACAACTGTTAAAACAGTGAGAAAGGCGAAGTTCGGCGGTTCAAATCCGCCTCGGCCCACTTCAAATTCTTCTTTTGTATCCAAAAAAACTCACTCCAGGAACTATGTTTGATTGGTTCAAAACAAGTTTTCTACGAAGTCTTTTGTGAGCGAATCGCTCGGAATCAATATATACCTGCCTTTGACGCCTACGCCATGGGCGGATAACTTCACCTCTGATATTATCGCATTACTCGTGCTGTTTTCAGTATATGTCATTATATTCTCCAGATAGACGCCGATCATATCGCGCTTTAGTTCTGGCGGTGTATGCATTATAGGTATATTAAAATAATCTCCGATCTCAGCTAAAAAATTGCCCAACAAAATGTTTCCTAGCTCTCTCAGGGAACTTCTCTCATCTTCACCGAGTTCTTTTGATTCTGAAACATCCTTACCAAGAAGTTCTGCAGATAGTTTAACTGCACTATCTTCATCCATCACAAAAAGGGAGATTCCGCCTTCTCCTTCCTTGAGTTCCGAGTAGATAATCACCCCTAAGACTTCTTTTTCTATTTGTTTTTCCACTAAATCAAGAGGGTTTGTGTAGATATCTAGTATCTCTGTATCAACAGGGGTACCTACCATCTTGGAAATTGATTCGCCCCCTTTACGTGCAGCCGTTTCTAAGATCTGTTCCAAAAGAAAGAGATTGTCTTCTTTGAGGTCTATTATTGGCTCTTCTGAGCTCGCTGCCATGGTTGTTGCCTCTATATTATCGGACATCTCGAACGAACATATATATGTGTTTGGTTCAGGTATCAAAGGTTTACACCAAGAAAAGAGATAAATATATTATAGTAGGATAGAAATTCAAGAACTATAGAAAAAATGTCTAGATATTTTATGTTAAAAAAACGGATACAGAAATGTTACTAATTGGAATAATCTTTAATAATCAAAAAGTAATATCTTTTATAATGAATACTCTTCCGGGCAGAAAAAAAATATTGGTCTATCTCCATGGTATTGGTGAACATAGTGGAAATCGAATATACCCCTTTTCTTTTTGTCAGGAAGAGATCGCTCAAAATGTGGAACTATCTCAAAACAGAGTTAGTAAACTTCTTCTAGAAATGAAAGAAAATGGCCTGATAGAAAGCAAATCTAAGAGGGTAAAAGGGGCTCTTAATAAAAGGTACATTTATATTTTGACGAGCGAAGGCGAAAAAAAAGCCGAAAAAATCAAAAGAGATATCGGTGAAGAAAACATTCATGTAAAAACAGAAAGTGCAGTAACTGAGATAAAACTTAAAGATATAGGAAATTATGTTCAAGGATCGAATTCTTATCTATTCGCTCTGAATAATCTTGATCCAAATGGTATTTTAGACCTCACCGATATAGGAGATGAAGAGACTTTTTTGAATAGGGAAGAAAAAATAGAACTTTTGAGGAGATATATTAGAAAAAGAAAAGACAGAAGCTATAACACTTTACTCATAAAAGGATGTGCCGGTGTTGGGAAGACGCGTCTAGTAAAAGAGTTCAAGAAAGAATTAAGAGATGAAGATATAGATTTTTATGAAGGGAGAGGAAGTTACGACTCGTTTCAACCTTTTTTTCCTTTTAGGAAGATTTTCTCCGATATATTGGAAGAAAGACTAGAGACAGCTGAAGGCGTTGATTGGAAGAACGAGTTTGAAGACCTTGATATTTCTAGTGAAAGCTTTTTTAATAGAACGAAAAGTTTGTTGGAACATCTTTCATCAGAAGGACCGTTAATTATTTTCGTCGACAACCTTCAATGGATTGATTCCATCTCCTTGAGATTTCTTGAATATCTAACTCACGAACTAGATGAAAATAGAGTATGTATAGTGGTGGCTTATAGGGATGAAGAGATGGATAATCCTTTTTCAGGTAAATCAATAGAGGGATTAGTTGATTCAAACGATTCAAAAACCGTAGAGGTAAAACCTTTTGATTGGATTAATACTAGAAAATTACTGATCACGACTATCGGAAGAAATGATATCCTTGACGAATTTGTAGATATGATCTACGATCAAACTGATGGTATCCCACTCTTTATCAAAGCTTTAACCGATGAAATGCTAAAAGAGAACACAATACAGCCCTTAAAAGAAAAATATCCAAAAACGTCGGAAAAGATGAAATTACCCGACAAAGTAAAAGAGCTATATGATCTAAAGTTCAGAGACCTGAACCAAAAAGAAAAGGAAATACTCCAATTGTGCAGCTGCATGGAAGACAGTTTCTTAGAAGATCTAGTCATCAGCTCGAGCTCATGTGAAAAAGATGAGACAAAAAAGATCATTGATAATTTGAAAAGAGCTAAGTTCTTGAAAGATGCGTCCAAAGGTAAACTGAGGTTTACCTATGAGATGACAAGATTTGCCACCTATAAAGGTTTATCTAGATCTAGAAAAAAAAGTCTTCATAAAATAATTGCTGATAACTTAAAAAAGATAGACGAAGAAAAAGGAGTAGATTATCACCTCAGATTGGGAAAACATCTAGAAAAGATCGAAAGATATAACGAAGCCGCTAGGTCTTATCTGAAAGGAGGGAATAAAGCTAAAGAGATCTACGAAAATGAAAAGGCTCTACTGCTCTATGAAAGGGCATTGAAAGTGCTGAAAGAACATCCAGTAAAAGGAATAGATGAAAGTAAGATACATGAATATCTTGCCGAGATTTTTAAAAGGAAAAAAGATCACAGAAGAGCCTTAGATCATTTAAAAGAGGCGAAAAGAATAACAAAGGATGAAAAAAGTCTGTTATGTTTAAACAGGAAAATAGCTGGGTGTTTGAGAGAAACAAACCAATATGATGATGCATCAGAATATATAGAAAAAGGAGAAGAGATGCTCTCAAAAATGAAAGAACTTTCTTTTGAGGACGAAAAAGAGAGATGTAAATTATTGAAGGAAAAAGGTATGGTTTGTCTCCGTAAGAACGAATTCGAAGATTGTCAGAACATTTTTCAGGAGATGAAAGAGCTGTCAGATAAGATCGACTCAAAAGAAGACAAAGCGGAAGCGATCCATTACTTGGGTACTCTAGCTTATTACCGATCTGATTTTGACCAAGCAAAAAAGTACTTACAAAGATCTATCGAGATACGAAAGAAAACGGATGATCTGAAAGGTTTAGCAAAATCCTATAACAATCTTGGTGTGGTCTTTCGAAATCTTCAAAAACCGTATAGGGCGTTAGAATTTTATGAAAAGTCTAACGAGGTCAAAAAGGAATTAGGTTCTAAGGAAGGAGGTCTATCGGCCCTCGAAAATATTGGGATAATATACTACGATATAGGGGAACTCGACAAATCTATAGAATATTACCAGAAGTGTCTAAAAATAGAAAAAGAGATTGAAGACGAACACGGGATGGCGGCAACATTGGATAATATAGGCGTGAGCTACTTTGGAAAGGGTGAATTTGACAAAGCTCTCGAGTACCACGAACAAAGCTTAGAATTGAAAAAAAGGCTTGAAGATCGATCTGGGATTTCATTTTCTTTATATAATATGGGATTAGCCTACCGGGGGAAAAGTGAATTTGAAAAAGCATTAGATTTTCTCGAAGAAAGCTTAGAGATAAGAAGAGAACTAGAAGATAAGCTGAATATAGGATATTCTAAATTGTGGATAGGTGTTGTCTACTTAGATGTCAAAAACTTAGATAAAGCAGATGAGTACCTTAAAAACGCGTTAGATATATTTAAAGAGACAAAAAGTGATCATGGGATGGGGATGGGGATAACTTTAGTTTATTTGGGAAGATTGAATGTTCTTCGGAATTCTTTAGAAGAGGCGAAGAGATACCTCGAGCACAGCGAAAAGATCAAATCAAAATTAGAAGAAGAAGGTTTTAAACTGATCTTAGATCGACACTTCGCAGAGTTTTATTTGAAGAAAAATAGATTGGAAAAATCTCGTGCCCACTGTCAGGAATCCTTAAAAAGGGCTAAAAAAACAGATATGAAGAACCAAATCGGAAAATGTAGGAAAGTCTTGGGCAAGATATACTGTGAGATTGAGTTATTTGATAGAGGCGAGAAAGAGTTTCAAAAAGCCATGAAGATCTTCAACGAAACCGGTGACAAAAAGAACAAAGCAGAAGTGATGTTCGAATGGGGAACTAGACTTATCGAACAGGGTGAAGAAGAAAAAGGTGATGAAAAAAGGTCAGAAGCTCTCAAGTTATTTGAAGAGAGCAAGATAGATATTTCGTCTTATGAACCTCAATAAACTCTTTTCAATCTTCATCATTATTTGTAGGTGGAGTAAAGGAAACTGTAGATCTTATTCAAGACCCATATAGCTGATTCAATAGATTCTTCAAGCCTGGACTTTCACCAGTCTATACTCTCTAAAACCTTGAACCACTTTCATGTATCCCTTATTCCTGATCTGTTGATTCAATTCGTCATCGGAAGTATCCGCTCTAAGATTTGAGGTTCTCTTTATTTTTGTGGGAGTGGCTAATATGTATATGTTATCTAGACCCGCCCTTTTTACCACCTCAGGACTTATCTGTTGATTCCCTCTACCCAGGAAAAAACCCTGGTTCCCTATCATCGAAACGACGATCTTCAACCCCACTGAGTCCTCTACATACCTCAATATATCTTGCTCTGCAACATCTAATCCCACAATTTTCTTGTTTTTCAGTACATCAACACCGAGAACAGTATGTTCTAAACCAAGTATCTCATGGATCTTGGTAGTGGTAGAGCCAGGCCCAAGTATGAACAAATGTTCTGGATATTCTTCCATCTCCTCGATTATGAAATGGGCGATATCCGTCTTTTGGTCTTCCTGGTCTATCGAGCGGAAACTCTGTTTTCCCAATTGGATGTAATGAGGTTCATAGATGCTGAGTGCTTCACCGTGCATCTTTATTTCCCAATCTCCTTCTCTGTATCTCTCCTCATCGAGATCCATTATTTCGACTTCCGAAACATCAGCCTCACCTTCAATGAAATTGTTGAATAAACGCGCACTAGCTTCGGGATTCACACCAAAACAACCGCTGTGCATTTTCACTCCAGCAGGTATCCCAAGTATAGGCACATCTTTATCAGCTTCTTCAAGAATATCCCTAGCGGTACCATCTCCTCCACAAAAGACTATCAACTCTACTCCAAGTTTCAGAAATTCCCTCACCAACTCATGAGTGTCTTCTGGAGATGTTTCGCCCATTTCATTCTCAGATGGTTCATATAATACTCTTATCTCATCCTTTGGAAAATATTTTTTCAGCGCTTCCTCACCCAATATACCGCCACCAGTTAACCAAACATGGCCTCCTTCCATCTCTCGAAGAGCTTTCTCGGCTCTTTCTTTAGCTACGGGTTCAGCACCCAGTTCCACCGCTTCTTTGTAGACTCCATCCGTACCTTTCAAACCGACTCTTCCACCCATCCCCGCGATGGGATTGACAATGAATCCTATTTTCATCTTTTCATATCGGAATTATGACTCAAGAAATAAGGTTTTTGATTTGATGTTTGCATCTATTAAAAATTTATAACGTCATCCCCGCCTCTTTAAATCATTAATTATTGTAAATAAAAAATAAAACTAATGGGAGATCTATAAGGTTTATGTAGGATAGCGTTTATCATAGGACGACCTTTCATTCACATCCGATTAAAGTCTTTATACCGCAAGTCCATAAGGATAAACATGAAGATTTATGAGATTTTTCACTCGCTACAGGGCGAAGGCAAAGATATCGGTCTACCTACTACTTTCGTCAGAACCGCTGGCTGTAACTTAAGATGCGAATGGTGCGATACAAAGTACGCCTGGAAAGGCGGTAAAGAAATAGAAATAGAAAAGATAAAGGAGAAATTAGACGAAATTAAATGCCAAAGAATTTGTATCACAGGAGGAGAGCCTTTGCTCCAGGATGATCTGATCAAGCTGGCCGATATGCTTCTTCCCAAATACGAACTTAGCATTGAAACCAACGGTTCTTTAGACATATCGGAGGTGGTCGAGAGGGATCTAAAAGTTTCTATGGATTACAAGACGCCTTCTTCTAAAATGGAGGATGAGATGAATCAAGATAATCTAGACCTTTTGAGAGAACGAGATCAGTTGAAATTCGTTATTTCAGACAGGGAGGATTATGAATTCAGCAAAGACATGTTGGAGAGATTCAATCTTAGATGTGAGATAGTTTTTCAGAGCGAGGAGAACTTAGATATTAGAGAGTTGGCTGAATTTGTTTTAGAAGATGGGCTAGAGGTCAGAGTTTCACCGCAACTCCATAAAATAATCTGGTCCGACCAAAAAGGAGTATAATATTCGTCGATAATTTTCTTTCAGTTTTGATCGATCTCAACATCTGACCTTTGATATGCAACAAAAGTTCCTGCTATCAGACCTACAAGAACGACACCGAGGATTATCTGAACCAGGGAAATATAAGATAGTATCCCTGTTGTCTCTTCATCCTCTCCCCTCTCCTCCGGTTTTTCTTCAAAATAGCCCGTGATCTCTTTATCCTCATCTATAGTGATATTTATCGTATCTTGTTCCTCTTCACTTGGAGGTACGTCTCCTTCCCAGTGGCTGAATTTCCAACCTTCTTCTGGGTAGGCTTGAACTTTGACAACTTCGCTGTGCTCGTAAGTATTACTTCCCTCTCCTGGCTCTGTAGCGCCGTCTCCATCCACATTTATCTCTAGATCATATTCACTGATTTCGAAGTGCACAATTAGGTCCTTATCACTATTCATTGTGAAGTTTATCTTTTCGTTTTCGCTCTCATAGTCTCCAGTCCATTCCAAGAAATACGAGTGTTCATCGGGGTCAGCAATTAAAGTAACTTCAGTCCCAGGTTCATAACTTGGTAAGTTAGGTTCTATGTCGACCGAGCCATCTCCCTCAATTTTTATTTCGAGGATATATCCTTCGCCAGCAAGAGAAGATGTAGTAAAATCCCAGATTATTGAGCTCTGATTAAATTCGTCATCGCCAGCAATCACATACCACTTATACGTAGTATTATGCTCTAGCCCCTTCCACTCAACGGTAGCTGTTTCGCCACTCGATAATCCTTCATCCGTGCCGATCAAGGTATTTCCTTCGGCCTCGTAGAAAGATACGTCTAAATCCACATCATATTCATGCTCTACAACCACGCTCAATTCTATATCAGTACTCATCTCGGTACGGCCATCCATAGGGGATGGATTGGAAAAAATAATCTCGGGTTTTATCTCGTTAACCACAGACAAATTAACTGAATCAGAGGCACTATTATTATAATTATCAACGACTTTTACAGTTAGAGTCATTTGCCCCTCAGGAAGATCTCTAAATGTGTAGATTTGCTTTTGGACTTGATCCCAATTTTTATTATCCCTTTTAACCCAATAATAAGATATGCCGGAATTATTATCATAAGCGTTCCACTCGAGCGTCACGGAAGATCCAACTGATTGACCGTCTAGATGACTACTTATCTGTATTTTAGGTGACGTGGTGTCTTTCACTTCGACCATCCTGATCTTTTCGTTACTGTCTTCATTTCCCTCATCATCTTCGGCTCTAACTGCAAAATAATGTTCACCGATCTCCGAGGTGGGGATCTGTTTTTCTGTTTTAGTAGTGGTCCGGAGCGGGTGTTCAAAATTCATCTCTCCATCTATAGAATGATATATATTGTAGGAAATCGGTTCGTTCGGATCATCAGCCTCATCCCATCCTAACTGCACGAACCTCTCTGAATGATCGACAATATATGTTTCATCTAAACCGTTAAATTTCGGCGGTAGATTGTCCTCGATCGTGAAAGATATAGGTTCAGTGCTTTTATTCACTAGTCCGACTTCGTTTCGCACAGTTATTTTGATATTATGTTGAACGGTCGGATCCAAATCTTCGAGGATTATGAAATCGTTGTAAGTGCTCTTCTTCCAAAATGAATGATCCCATTCAATCTCTTCTCCTGTCAAATGATGTATCCTGTATCTAAATGGTTCAGACGTACCATCAGCCTCATCCCATCCGATCTTAACGGAGTTATTTTTGTCGTATTTTTCAACTTCAGGTTCAACATCAAACTGCGGTGGGTTCGTATCGATAATATGGAGGGTTTTCTCGTATCTCGTCTTCGCGCCTGTTTCCTCATCCTCAGCCTCTAATATAACAGTATGATGACCTGTTTCAGTGAATTTATATTCGATATATTTTCCGTATCTACTTTCACCTTCTTCAAAAAACCAACTAAAAGTCAGATCTTTTTGTTGGCTTTGAGCAGTGAATTCAACAGGCTTGCCTACGGCTAAATTCTCTGAGTGAGTGTAATTCACATATGGTGGTACTTTCTCGGTTGTAACAGAGTACTCCTCATCAAAATTGGGAAACGACGTTCTATTGATCTTTTTTATTGATGCGCTGGGCAAATATCTTTCTATCACTCTAAAATCATCGACGGCAAGGGTTCCTGATGCCTCAGCTAGTTTAAGAGGTGCGGTTGAACTAGATAGTGAATCAATATCATCTAGGAAGATGGTCTCTGTACTCTTTTCTAAGGATTTAGTGCTGTCATAAGCTCTTAATGTTACGTTCATCTGATCATCTTCATATCTTAAAGCAAGGAAAGTCCAACCTGAAGGGAACTCCAACCCGGTAGAAATAATTTTTTTCTCGTCACCATCCCAAAACACGATCTCTAATTCTTCTTGTTTTAGAAATACACCCCAGGACCCTTCCTTTCGCATCAGATAACTTTCATCATCATAATCATCGATATTCAATAAAGCGGTAACGGTAAAATCTTCAGTATTTTTGGTGATGTTGAGAGTAGAAGAATGATCTACGATCATTTTACTCTCTTCTCCCTCAAAGGTGACATAATTTCCATACCTATCGTGTTCTTTCAGAGTATCATGTTCTTCTCTCTTCCAATCTCCTTCAAGTTTTCCTGTATTACCCTCAGAGCTTTGATCCATTACAAGACCGTCGCTCAACGATCCATCGAATCTATGATGTATACTATGCCATGATTCTATAGCCCTTTGTTTTTCCACAAGCACTATTGTTGGGTCGTTCAAAAGGAAGTCTGGTTCTATTTGATTTGCAGCATATGCATTTTCACTCAAAATACTCCTTTTTTTGGACCATTCACCGCCGGAAGATTCAACGATAGTAGGGGCCGCATTTTGGCCCCTTTGGAAGGCGTAATAGATCCCCGTTTCGTTCACATGATGGCTAAGTCCCGTAACGGTATCACCCGAATGAACGGTAGTATTGTCATCAGATAAAGACCATGATCCACCGGGATCTTCTACTACTTTCCTCCTTATTTCGGTATGATTCTCAACCCAACTGAGCACCATCTCTTCCCCTTCTTCCGATATTAACTCGTGAGAAATAGTGTTCGGTGTCTCTTCGACGATCCTCACTTCATCTTCTAACGGCAGCAAAACGCTCTGGTTATAGCATGCTTCGTCATATCCATCATCTTCGTCCTCGACTGTACGAGTGTATAATACAGCTCCATACTCATCTACAAATCCTATCGAAGGACTTGAGGATTGAGGTAGATTTTCCTCTATCTCTAAACTTTCTTCCCAACCTTCATCTTCCTGCTTCAAAACTCCTATATTACCAACCTCGCTAGGAGGTGACTCGAAGATATCTAAAGATGGATAACCGGATCGATAAACTATGTGAATATATCCTTGATCGTCTACATCTGCATCAAAGTTGGTTATGGCCTGATCTTTAACGGAATGATTTAAATTGTCTAAATCGGACCATTTTTCTTCAAAATCCCATAATTTACCTCTGAGTGCATCGCCTGTATAGTAGCTCTCTAAGTCTTCTAAATCATCGAACTCATCTGGACTATCTTCTATTGCCTTATATATCAAAGCTATTTCATCATCTAAGGCAACCAATTCGGGATCATATGCTATATGCGCTTCCGTAGGGACCTTCACCGCATTATTTTCCCAATGCCCATTCCTGAACTCCTGATAAAACAAATTTGACTGCATCCCACTGTCAGCATCTTTCGAGAGTTCGCTCCATACTGCTATGGCATTCTCTCCATCTAGAGACGCGAGCTTAGGATCCGCTCTCGGACCGACATTCCTTTTCTGTCCGAAATCGTTTGGATCAGACAGACCTACATATTCGTTCATCCCATAATCTCTAGTAGCCAATCTGTCAGTTGAGAACATCTCTTTTCCAACAGCGCTTTTTCCATCTACTCTGATCATAGAAGGTGAATCATCAGTGCCGTATAACTTCCATTCTTCAGTTTTAGACCATAAACCCCAACCCGCTGAAGCCTCCACTTCAAATCTCCCGAGATGTTCAATTTTTGATTCCTTAGATGGAAGTTCAACACCCACTATCACATCCAATAGTAGTTTACCTTCAACTCTAGCTAGCCCCGCACCAACCTCTCCATAGGGACCTCCTCCGAAATTCAATAAAAACTCAATCGAAACTTCGTCGCCACCTGGATCCAGCGAAAGACCTTTTTCAGCTACATAGTCTAGTGCCCCTACATCATAGCCAACACCGATCTCACCTTCTACCTCTGCTGTCAATCCCACTTCGGCAAATCCGATAGATTTTAGGGGTATGTCTATCTGTATACCAGCACCAGCATCGATTTCTAATTCACCAGAAACACTTATACCTTCTTCCTTTACGAGTAGATCTACATTTATGCCCACTGAGATCTCCATCTCAGGATCAGCCGCATAATCGTAAGAATTTCCCAGTTCTCCTTCAAACGTGTCTAGACCAAGATCATCATCCTCAACGTCAGTTTGAAATTCGATCAAAGTAGTTTCGAAGTCAAGATTATTGTCAAATTCTATTTCTCTATCAGGAAACAATTCTATATCCAAACCGTATTCTCCTCCAAAATATCTCTCTAGATCATCTAGGATATCTAATTTAGGGGATCCAGATATGTCAATTTGTCCCAAAGCATCCCTAAGTTCATCTTCATCGTCCACTTCTGGTATTTCAAACTCGACCATCCAGCCGGTGTGATCCTCATCTATTATATTATTTATCTCAAGATCATCACCGAAGAATGAATCGAGGAGATGGGGGAACCAATCAGGGGTCTCTACTATCTCAACTTCTTTTTTATTTTTAAGCTCGAGTCCGTGGGGAATATCTAGAGGGGTTTCGACTTCGCCTCTGTGTTCGTTGTCAACATAAGGTATTACGGTCACATCTGTATCTTCAGAGGAATCGCTAACGCTGAGGGTATTCTTCCAAACTTCTTTGTTTTGTTCCGATTTAGGTTCCTCTATTCTTTCTTTCTCTCCCAGGAATTCAAAGTCGATATATTCAAAGGACAATTCTCCTGAGGTCTCTAATATATAGGTGTTTTTTAAACTGTCCTCACCACCCAAATTTTCATAGGAGCTTTTATCTTGAGGTAAATGGAAAAATCTTTCCTCTGATCCACTCTCTTCATAGGAAGAAGTCAAATCAAATCTACCGAGAACCCAAGCGGTCTGTAGGCACCTACGCTTATCACCATTACCATTATCGTATTCGAAAAGAACCCTTTTCAAACCAACGTCATCATACTTTTTGTACATGTTTTCTTTAAAGTTTTCATCTTCCCAGGTTGGCCCCTCGTCTGGAACGTAGTCTAAGTCCCATCTGATCTCATAGGATGCTGGATCTTCATCTTTACTAAAGGGCAGTACTCCGCCATCAAGTACACTGTATTCGTTAGTTTTTTCTGAACTCCTTTCATAAGAAAAGTATCTTGCTCTTGTTTTTATTATAGATGTGTTATCCCCAGCACCCTTTCTGTTAACAGCAGTTATTTTATATTCATAGACATCAAACTCTTCCTCTCCTTCTATCTTGTCTGTGTAAGAAAGCTGTGTAACATTATCGATCTTTTCGAAACCGTCCCCCTCTGAACGATAAACGTGATATCCTAAGATGTGGTCACCCGGAGCATTTATACCGTCATAAAACGGTGATTCCCACTGAAGTATCACATCGCCGTATTCGGATCTGGTCCTTAGAGACTGAGGGGCTAAAGGTGTCCTGTTTTTAAAAAAATACCTCGCATGTCTTAAATTGCCTTTCCCCTGGTCATAATAACTTATGTGTGTTTCCGCCTGTCCGATATAATCAAGAGAAGCATGTGATCCCACCCTTCCTTCAGTATCTATCTCTACGACCTCCCACTCATCTCCCTCTTTTACCGCTAATTTCAAGTTTTCTTCGCCCCACTCGTGATAACTTATCACCGGATGGCCGTCACCATAAAGTTCTAAAGATGTATAGGTTCCAGAAGGATCAGACCGTGAAACCTCTTCGGACATCCATCTATCGTTAATAGAATTGGTCACATATTTCAATCGTTTATCGCCATCAGTCCATTCATAACAAGAGATATGGGCCCTGTCTTCCTCATCGAGTTCAAGGGAAGTGTACTTCCCCACCAATCCACCGGCTTCATCTATAGTCGAGACTTCCCAATCCTTTGTCTCGCTACCTGTAGACCTCTCAGCGTATTTCAGGTCCCTTCGTTCCCAATCATAAAAGCTTATATGCGGTTCAGAATCACTGTCCAAAGCGAGAGAAGTATGCCGACCTAAGTTATCACCATCCTCTGCCACGGTAAAAGTTTTCCAGCCGCTATTATCACGCTCTGCGTATTTTAAACTTCCTTGTGATGAGTCATGGTAACTTACTCGGGGAACATCTACCTTGTCCAATTCGATAGAAGTATATTTTCCAACATCTCCACTGTCGTCTATCACCTCGGTATATTTTACCCGGTTATATTCCAGGCACCAAAGAGTGTATTTTAGCCTATTATTCGTAGCATCATAATAGGCGATATGTGCTTTCCTGTTTTCGTCAATCTCAAGAGATGAATGGCTACCCACATTGCCCCTATCGTCTATAGTCCATTTTTCCCAGTCTTCATCAGGATCACTCATATCATTGTGAGCAATTTTTAAAGATTCTGTAGTTACTGAGTGATAGGTCACGTATACTTGCTTTTCCTTTCCGGCCTCTCTAACACTTATCGAAGTATATTTTCCAGCGTCCTCCGACTCATCGACTACGTCCAAAAAGAGGCCTTCCCTACTATCTGAGAGAGTTGAAATCTTTTGGGTCTTTGAAGGAGACGATATATTTGTACTATCTCCCTCGTTCGATTCATTAGGTTCGATTTCCGTTCCCTGAAAAGCGCCTATCAAGACTGTTGTCAGTATTATTACAACTACTAATACTGTAAGTCCGAACTCCCAATCCGATCCGCTCAGCATATCCATATCTATGACCTCGTCTCGTATTTACCAGATTTAGAGATGTCAAACTTTTATACTATATAAAATTTTTGAATAATCTTAATAAATATGATTATAGAAAAGGGGCGAAACACTATCCGGAAAAGATTTTTAAAGTGACTTCTCCATCCAAATATATGGAATATAGATTGGAGGAAAAGAAGGCGTTGGTCACTGGCGCCTCAAGGGGAATAGGTAGAGCAATCGCAAAAAAGTTTTCTGAAGAGAAGGCTATAGTCGGAATCAATTATAATTCTAGTGATGAAAAAGCCCAAGAGGTTTTAGAGAGTGTAGAAAGAAATTCGGAAGGTATGCTATTGAAAGGAGATGTGAGCCGAGAAGATGAATGCAGACGGATCGTCTCTGAGTTCGTCAAGGAATATGGAGGACTGGACATCCTGATAAACAACGCGGGGGTATACAAACGTAAGAACATTGAGGAGGCTACTATCGAAGAGTTCGATGAGACTATAGGTGTGAATGTGAGAGGACCTTTTATGATCTGTAAATTTTCTCTAGCACACCTGAAAAAATCAGATTCCGGTAGGATAATCAATATGTCCTCGCAACTGGCGTTCAGCGGTTCGGACCACGGAACCTCTTATGTTGTCAGCAAATCCGCCCTGTTGGGATTGACGAGAGCACTCGCCTTAGAATTGGGCCCTGAAAAAATAACGGTCAACGGTATAGCCCCTGGAACTATCGAGACTGACATCATTGCTGGATATTCGGATGAGAAAAGGAAGAAAAGGGCTGAAAATATCCCCCTCAAAAGACTCGGACAGCCAAAAGACATAGCCGATGTAGCTGTGTTCTTGGCCTCTGAAGAAGGGAATTATGTTCACGGTGAAGTGATAGGGGTGAACGGAGGGTCAACGATTCATTGAAAGGTGTGAAAAGATTATAAAAATATATAAAAGAGCAACCTATGGCGATTATACGAAAGTGGTGATATATTGGTCAAAAAAGCTATAGTACTGGCAGCAGGTGAGGGAACAAGGCTCAGCCCTATAACCAAAGCGATACCTAAGGAGATAATCAGGGTAGGAAAGAATCCCGCTATAGAACATGTTTTGAAAGTACTCAAAGCAGGTGGGATCGAAGACGTTTTACTCATAGTGGGAAGAAAAAAGCACGCTCTGATCGATTATCTCGGCTCGGGAGAAAGATTAGGGCTAAAGATATATTACAGGATGCAGGAAGAACCGAAAGGTACTGCACACGCTGTATCTCTCGGTGAAGATTTCATCGACGATGACGAAGATTTCGCTATAATGTACGGAGATAACTATTTCACTCCTTACAAAACTATGAAAGATATAGTTGATTTTCACAAAGAAAAAGGAGGGCAGGGGACTCTAGTTTTACACCCCGTCGATGATCCAACAAGGTTCGGAGTAGTAGATATAGATGATGATAAGGAGATACACGGGATGGTTGAGAAACCGACCTTGGAAGAAGCCCAGCCTTACAAGCTCGATGATCACTGGCTGAATATAGCTGGACTGATGATTGTCAATTCACAGATATTTTCTTACATAGATGAGACTGAGCCTGGTAAAAAAGGTGAAATCTGGCTGACAGATTCCATAGAGATGATGAGAAAAGATGGGAACAGATTTTATGGATTCAAGTTCGATGGTAAAAGATTCGATATAGGCACGTTCGAATCATTGAGGGAAGCTGATGAATTAGAATTAGAGAGGAAGAAGGAGAACAACCTATGAAAAATATAGGCGTGGTCATCGGGACTAGACCCGAAATCATCAAGATGAGCCCGCTGATAAGGGAGCTCGAAAAAAAAGGCCTGGATTATAATGTGATACATACTGAACAACACTACGACCAAGAAGTCTCGGGAGTTTTTTTCGAAGAATTGGAGATAAAGGAACCCGATAGATACCTCGACATCGGTTCAGGTTCTCAAGCCCAGCAGACCGGAAACGCGATGATCGAGCTGGAGAAGGCCTTTGACGAATTCGATACCGATATTGTCTTGGTTCAAGGAGATACTAATACCGTATTGGCTGGAGCCTTATCCGCTATAAAGATGGGATTAGATGTCGGTCATGTTGAAGCTGGATTGAGAAGCTATGATTACCGTATGCCCGAGGAGTACAATAGGAGATTGACAGATCATGCATCTAGTATCTTATTCGCTCCAACTGAAAAGAGCAAAACCATACTAGAAAAGGAAGATGTATGGGGAGATATTTTTGTAACAGGCAACACTGTTATAGATGCGTGTGTGCAAAATCTAGAACTAGCTGAAGAAAAAGCCGATCTTGACTTTGACATACCAGAAGATTTCGTTTTGGTGACTGCACACAGGGCCGAAAATGTCGACGATGTGGATGTTCTAGAAAACTATACAGAGGTCTTTGAAGAACTGAAATATCCGATCATATATCCGATCCATCCCAGAGCTAGAAAGATGTTCAAAAGATTCGGCCTATACGAAAGGGTAAAAAAGAACGAAGATATCCATCTCATACCTCCTCAGGGGTATTTTGAATTCCTCATCTTGATGAAGAGATGCAGATTCATCCTTACGGATTCCGGGGGCATTCAAGAGGAAGCGACCGCTCCAGGTATCGAAAAGAAGGTCTTCGTCCTCAGAGAGTCCACGGAAAGGCCGGAAGCGGTAGAGGCAGGATACTGCACTGTAGTGGGTACAGATAAAAAGGACATATTAGAAGCAGTCGAAGATTTTAAAGAGGGAATATGGAATCCGGAAAAATCACCTTACGGAGATGGTAAGACTGCCGAAAAGATAGTGAGCATATTAGAGAAAAGATGAATCAATTAGTGTTTCTATCTACAGATTCATAATATAGGTCCCCAGAAAATTATCGCTATCAAAACGAGCGCAGAAGCACAGAAGACAGTCGCTATAACTCCTGCTTTGGTCATCTCATATGTTTTGAAGTAGCCGGTTTTGTAGGCTATAGCGTTCGGTGGTGTGTTCGCCGGTAACAGAAAGGCCATACATGCGGCCATCCCGGCAACAGGGGCTAGGAACAGAGGATTGATCCCAAGGGTGAAAGCCAAAGATATCGTCACAGGAACGAATATGCTGGAGGTGGCGCTCAGACTTGAGAATAAAGTGATACTGAATGCTGTTATGAATGCTATCGTTGCCACCACTATCAGAAGATTAACATCTGCTAGGAATACTTCCATATTATCGACTATCAAACCTATCACTCCAGTTTTAAGCAAACCTGAGCCTAAGGCTAGTCCTCCTCCAACGAGAACAAAAACACCCCACCCTATCTCATCGCTCGCTTCGTCCCATTTTAAAACACCGATTCCTGGTAAAATAAACATCATTGAAATCAAAAGAGAAGCGATATATAGCCAATCGTTAGGAAGAGGTAAGAACCCATGGAGAGGTTCTAAAAAGTTAAACGTCAAAACATTCTCTATCAACCATAATATCCCCATGTCCATTGCATCGAGAAGCCATAAAAAGACGGCTATACCGAAGAGGACAAGAACGTGCTTTTGCTTTTTTGTTAGTTCACCCATCTCCATTAGCTCTTTTTTTATGTCTTCTGTACCGCCTTCTATCCTTTCAACTTCTGGTTTGTAGACTGTTATCATCAATTTCCACACTATAGGGATCGCTATCAGCAATACGGGTAAAGCCCTTATTATCCATCCACCGAAGGAGATGTGTATTTCATGTTCCGCCAAGAATCCTATCGTTATCGGCACGGGAGGTGTTCCAACAGGTGTACCCATACCTCCTAGATTAGCGGTAAAAGCTATACCGATGACCATCGCCTTGCCCAGATTGCTCCCCTTCGGCTCATCGATCACTTTTTTAATCATTCCGATACCTATCGGGAGCATTATAGCGGTAGCCGCTGTGTTGGAGATCCACATCGAAAGAAAGGCGGTCGCTACGAAGACCCCAAATATCAGATTTTCCGTTTTCTCTCCCATCAAAGAGATAAATTGTAATCCGATCCTTCTATCAAGATCGTATTTTTTTAGTGCACCGGCTATTATGAAACCCGCTAAAAGTAAAGTATTAACAGGTGTAGCTATGTAAGCGAGTCCCTCTTCTACCGGATGAATCCTAAAAATTATCTGAAGTATGATTACTAAAAAAGCTGTGACCGCGATCGGTAAGGCTTCCGTGATCCAAAAAAGTGCCGCAGTGAAAGCGATAGCTATCATTATCCTTTGATCCATCGATAGAGGCATAGGAGATAAAACGAAGACTGATGCTGCGATAAAAGTCAGGAGGATTATCATCAATTTCCTGTTTAACTTGAACATTTTTTTCTCCTAGTTTATCAATTTTTTAGCCTTGGTTAAACTTAGATTTTATCGAGCGTAAGAGAGAGATATTTAAAAAATTTTCTTCGTTCCGAGATATGCTACATTTTCACATCAAGCTATCAATATGCTCAATATTCTTGCAAATATGACCATTCCAATTAAAGCGAAAGGATAAGTCGAACCATATCCTGCTCCAACATCTTCTGTTCCAGTTGCTTTTATAGCAGCTCCAAGTCCCGGTGTCGAAGTCATGCCTCCAGTTATCGCTCCTGCTGTTACGATCCAGTCAAGGTTCCAGATCGCTCTAAGAAGTAGGAGACCTGTCGCTATAGTTCCAAATCCAACGAACAATGTTATCAATATCAATTCCGGACCTACAGTGAGGACCGCTTCTAAAAAACCCTCTCCAGCATCGAGCCCAACCACTGCCAAAAATATAGCAAGAGTCAATGATCTTATCCCTGAAAGGACTTCGTGAGACATCCTAGTTTTTATAGGACCAACTTTTCCTATATAACCCACCGCTAAAGCCGCAGGTAATATACCTCCTGTGATTCCCAACCTTACAACACCTAAAGGTCCTAGTGGAATCGGTATCTCTCCTAATATTCCACCCAAAACTATGGCTAAAGTGAAACCACCAACACTGAAAGTGACAGTTTCTTTGGTCACCTTTTCTTTCGCACTGGTACTCACTTCTTGAATGTTTTGTTTGAATTTCTGCTTCTCTTTCTCTATATCTATGTCTCTTATTCTAGGCCAGAATTCTTGAAGTAATATGACCATTATGACCCCGAAAGGATATGCCACGGAATAACCAATAGTTATCCGGTTACCTATATCTTCTCCGACACCTTCTAGTTGGGCTCCAAGTCCAGGAGAACTGGTCAAAGCCCCAGTAAATGTGCCCTCAATGAATCTAGGATCAACGATTCCAATACTGCCCAGTATCTGTGCACCAATATAAGTCAACATCGCAGCTACCGTGGCCATCAGAAAACCCGCTACGATGAATTTTGCACCGTGTGCTTTTACAACTCCACTTATGTCTCTAGCCGCCATAAGACCGACCGCCGCTACAAAAAGGGCCAGTGAAATTACAAAATAAGTCTGAGGTACTTCTACTTGAGGTAAGACATCTAATCCAAATCTATCGATACTGCCTAAAATGCTCAAACCTAATCCGGCAAAAAGAGCACCGGATATCCCAAATCTAAATCCCCTAAATTCCAATCTTCCTATCAATATACCTACGAAGACCACCAATGAAACCACGAACAGATTATTTTCTAGAAATACTCCTATAAAGTCCAAATTCCCACCTCTTCTGACGAATGGATTGCAAACTTTTTATTCATCTGCACGATTTCGACAATCTGTATACATACTTGTTTAAATATCTTTTCTTTCTTTAAGGTGGAAGATATTACTGAGGATTTTGATAAACTTTTCCCTTACCAAGACCTGAAACAATGAGACCTATAAAGAGCAAGATTTGAGTATATTTTGCTCTAATCTTGCTAGTTTTTTCGATTTTTCTTCAATTTTTCCATAGCCGTTGCTATATCACCCCTTGTTTTTCGAGAGTTCCCAGTTGATATAGGTCGAATCCAAAGCATGCAAACATCTTCTTAACAGATACACGAGCAACAGTTGTAACCTTGGTGTGAGCGGATTTAAAGACATTTTTGATCACAGCAAAAGGTCTTTCTCCAGGAGCTCTTTTCTTGCTTATTCTTTTGTTCCGCAGTTTATCTCTGATGCCAATTGGATGACCTCTTACACCCCTTTGCATGGT
>SL_8KL_010_SEDDRAFT_10000419_pt1 | contig 36841 bp, 27 predicted proteins | sample SodLakKL_010_SED_4_FD_11160 | JGI IMG/M metagenome (IMG submission 11160)
AGGGATCGCTTTTGCCCAANCCGGCGCCGGAAATGCATTATTCGGTCTGCAATCTGCTCCCCCGGAAGNAGTTTATGAAGAAGATGGTCGCGATTTAGGGGAAGAAATTTCACAATCAGCCCAGGAAAGAGATACAGATTTCGATCTGGAGGGAATTATACCTGAAGTAGCTGAAGAAGCCAGGGCTAATGAAAACAGGGGAATGGGAACGGAAAAAGGCGAAGACGAAAGATCTCCCGTAGCTGAAGCTGTCCTGGAGGTCCTTGGTAACGGAAAATCCCCTGAAGATGGAAGAGCATTTGGACAGGCTGTATCGGAACAAGCCCGGGGAAATGAAGATGGCAGGGGCCTCGGCGAGGCCGTTTCTAAAGCCGCCCGTGAAGCCAACCAGAGCATGGGCGCCGGTAACAACAGGTAAAAAAGGGCCCTCGTTTTAATAATTTATTTTGATGGATATGTTTTAAGCGGCAACCATTCAGGTTGCTGCTTTGTTTTGATGGCAGGGGTGACCGGTCAGCGGAAGTAGGCTACTCCGGCTTCGAAGATGCGCTGGTCCTGGGTGCCGGGTACGTTTACGGCTACCCTGGAACCCGTTCTTTCCGGGTGGCCCATTTTCCCGAACACCCGGCCGCAGGGGCTGGTCAGCCCTTCCACTGCGCAAAGCGATCCGTTGGGGTTAAAGGAGATGTCGTAAGTGGGCTCGCCGTCGAGATCTGTATACTGGGTCGCAACCTGGCCCTGCTTGAAAAACCTTTCCATGTCATTAGTGGTAGCGGCAAACCTGCCTTCACCGTGCGAGAGGGCCACGGTATGCCCCTCCCCCGGCCGCACATTGGCCAACCAGGGAGAAAGGACCGAGGTAACCCTGGTATAGGCCATGCGGGACACGTGGCGCTCGATCCGGTTAAAGCTTAAGGTGGGAGAGCTTTCGTTCCGGTTCCTGTATTCTCCCCAGGAAAGCAGACCCAGCTTGAGCAGGGCCTGGAAACCGTTGCAGATGCCCAAAATTAAGCCCTCTTTTTCTTTCAGCAGACCCATGACGGCTTCTTCGATCCGGGGATTCTGAAAGACGGCGGCAATAAATTTACCGGTGCCGTCCGGTTCATCTCCGGCGCTGAACCCGCCGGGAAGGGCGATGATCTGGGCTTCAGCGATCCGGGCCGCCATCTCTGAGGTGGACCGGGCCACCATGGGCGGGGTCAAATTATTAAAAACCATAATATCGGTTGAGGCTCCTGCCCTCTCGAAAGCCTGTGCTGTTTCGTATTCGCAGTTGGTCCCGGGAAAAACAGGGATAAAAACCCTCGGTTTGGCGAAAGATCGAGCCGGCTTCCGGGTATTCCTTTTCTCGTAATATTTAAGGGGGGTTGTAGCCGCAGCGGCATCAGAAAGAACCGTTTTGGTGGGAAATACTGGTTCCAGCGGTTTTTCCCAGTGCCTGTAGGCTTCTTCCAGGCTGATTTCTATCCCCTTCACTTTGATCGCCTTCTCTGCGGTGGTGTGGCCCAGCAGCCGGTACTCGTTTTCTGCAAACAGCTGTCCCGGGTCGGCTTCGCCTGTTAACTCTAAGACTATAGAGCCGTAGCCGGGTTTAAAGAGCTCCCGGATATCCTGAACACCGGGCAGGGAAGCTTCATTAAACTCTCCTGGTCCGGACGGGAGCGTATCCCCGGGGCGGCCGGCTTGATCAGGTTCGAAACGAAACCCGATCCGGTTGCCGAAACACATCTTGCTGACCGCCGCCGCCAGGCCGCCCGTCCTTACGGTAGAGGCAGCCAGCACCAGGCCTGAGGCGATCAGTTTATGGATCAGGGCCAGGTTTTTCTTAAAGGTTTCGAAATCAGGCATCCCGGCCATATCGATAGGGACAGGTAAAAGCATTACCCTGCTGCCGGTTTTTTTAAATTCCGGGGATATAATATTCCTGGCATCAACAGTATTGACAGCAAAAGCCACCAGAGTGGGAGGGACATCCAGGTCGTTAAAAGTCCCGGACATACTGTCCTTGCCGCCCACCGCCGGGATCCCCAGGTGCTTTTGAGCCGTGAATGCTCCCAACAGGGCGCTGCAGGGCCACCCCCAGCGAAGCGGATCCCGGCCCGGTTTTCCGAAATATTCCTGGAAGGAAAGCCTGATCTTACTGTAATCCCCACCCATGGCCGCAATCTTGGCCGCCGCTTCAACCACGCCGTACAAAGCATACATTGCCCCGTGGAAAGGGCTCCATTTGGCCAGGGCGGGATCAAAACCGAAAGCAGCCAGGGTGGCCGTATTAGTTTCGCCTTCCAGCAGGGGCAGTTTGGCTGCCATCCCTTCAGCCGGGGTATCCTGGTATTTGCCGCCGAAGGGCAAAAGGACAGTGCCCGCCCCCACGGTGCTGTCGAACATTTCGACCAGGCCTTTCTGGCTGCAGACGTTCAAGTCCTCCAGGTTGGCCAGCCAGGCCGCCTTGAGATCGGGCCACTTCTCTCCCACTGAAGAGGGATTTATTCTTAAACAGCAGCCCTCTTCCCGGGGCGCCCGGATTTCAGCCCTGGTATGCTTTTCGACCCCGCCGCTATTTAAAAAATCCCGATCCAGATCGACAATCGGTTTGCCGTTCCAGCTCATTTTTAAACGCCTCTGGGCGGTAACTTTGGCAATGGGGGTGCACTCCAGGTTTTCTGCCGCCGCCAGGGCGATAAAACTGTTCTCATCTTCAGGCGCGACGACCACCGCCATTCGTTCCTGGGATTCTGAAATGGCCAGTTCGGTCCCGTCCAGGCCGTCGTATTTTTTGGGGACGGCGTCCAGGTCCACCTCCAGCCCGTCGGCTAATTCGCCGACCGCAACCGATACACCCCCGGCCCCAAAATCGTTGCCTTTTTTGATCAGCCGGCTGGCTTCGGGGTTGCGGAAAAAACGCTGGATTTTCCTTTCTTCAGGGGCGTTGCCTTTTTGAACCTCCGCGCCCCGGCTTAAAATCGATTCTTCTGTATGCTCTCTTGAGGACCCGGTGGCGCCTCCGCAGCCGTCCCGGCCTGTCCGGCCGCCGAGCAGGAGGACCGCATCGCCCGGTGCGGGTTTCAGGCGCCTGACGTTCTTTCTTGGCGCGGCCCCGATCACAAAGCCGATTTCCATCCGTTTAGCGATATAACCTTCGTCATAAAGTTCGGCCACCTGGCCCGTGGCCAGCCCCACCTGGTTACCGTAAGAGCTAAAGCCCTTTGCCGCCTTGGTGGTAATATATCTCTGGGGGAGTTTCCCGGGCAGGGTCTCTTCAAAGCGGCGGCCGGGATCCCCGCTGCCTGTTACCCTCATCGCCTGGTAGGCATAGGAGCGGCCGGACAGGGGGTCGCGGATACAGCCCCCCAGGCAGGTGGCGGCCCCGCCGAAAGGTTCAATTTCGGTGGGGTGGTTGTGGGTTTCATTTTTAAACATGACCAGCCATTCTTCTGCTTTCCAGTCAGCGCTGCCGTCACTGCCCATCCCGGCCCTGACCACAATACTGGAGGCATTGATCTCTTCCGATTCTTCCAGGTCTTGCAGCAGCCCTTTTAATTTCATCTCTTTCATGCAGATGGTGGCCAGATCCATCAGGCTAACTGGGCTCCGGCCCACTTTTTCTTTTTCAACAAAGGCCTTTGATTTTAAGTATTCCTGCCGGGCCAGCTCCAGGGGAGCGTTCAGTGGGCTTTTTTCAATGTCAATCCTGTCTAGCACGGTGTTAAAGGTAGTGTGGCGGCAGTGATCGGACCAGTAAGTGTCCAGGACCTTGATCTCAGTTATGGTGGGATCTCTTTTTTCCCGGCCGCGAAAATAGTCCCGGCAGAAAGCCAGATTTTCTAAGTCCATGGAGAGATCCAGCTTTTTTTGCATTGCGGTCAGCTGATCTGAGGAACACTGCCTAAAACCGGCTAATGTTTCCACCTCCGGCGGACAGCGCCCTTCGAGTTGCAAACTGGCCGGCTTTTCAAGGGCCGCTTCCCGGCATTCGACCGGGTTGATGCAGTAACTTTTAATGCGTTTAAATTCATCGTCGGATAGTGCGCCTTCTAAAAGAAAAACCCTTGCCGATCGGACAAGGGGGCGCTCTTTTGCGGTTAGAATTTGCACACACTGACCGGCAAAATCGGCCCTGATATCATATTGCCCGGGCAGGTATTCAACGGCAAACATCCTGACCCCGGGGTCTGCCTTTAGCTCTTCGGGGTAACAAATATCAAGCGGCGGTTCGGATAAAATTTGCCTCCTGGCTTCTTCGAATTCTTGCCCGGTGAGCCCTTCCACATCGTAGCGATTGATGATCCTTACCTTTTTGAGGCCGCCTATGCCGAGGTGCTCTTTTAATTCCCGGCCTAAAGCACTGCTCTCCAGGTCAAATCCGCTTCGTTTTTCGACGAATATCCGCTTCACTTGTGCAGACAAAATCTCTCCCTCACCTTGGCAGTATTTGAGCCTGCGCCCATACCTTGCTAATACAAAATAACTATATCTTTATTCCCGCTATTTTTCAAGAAGGTGACGAGGGTGACTGGGCGATGTTTCACTTGTCACCCTTGCTGGGAACCCTCGCCGTGGCATGCCGAGATGACAGATGAAACGTCTCCTTGTCACCAAAACGTCCCCTTGTCACCAACCGGTGTCACCCAAGAAGGATATTTGTTTTTTCTGTGGAATTAGAAAGCCGTGTTGAAAAAAAATGATCATCAAACCGGTATTTTTTCGGGATCCTCCAAGCTTAGCCTTACCAGTGCTGTCCCTGAGGAGCTGCCCCGCGGACGCCCGCAGGAGAAGTGCGGCATTTTTGCTGTATACGGATACCGGGGGCCGGAGAATGCCGCCCTTGTTACCTACCTGGGCCTGCTGGCCCTTCAGCACCGCGGCCAGGAAAGCGCCGGCATCGCTTTTAAGGAAGAGGGAAAAATCCGGGCCATCAAGGGGATGGGCATGGTCGATCACGTCTTTTCCCGGCGGGAGCTGTCTTTAATCGAGGCCGATACCGTCCTCGGGCACGTCCGCTACGCCACCGCGGGGCCCAGCATTGCCGTCAACGCCCAGCCGCTCCTGGCCTTGTCGCATGACCGGACCGGGATGGCCCTGGCCCACAACGGCAACCTGACCAATACCAGGAAACTGCACCACCGGCTGCTGGAGACCGGCCATATTTTTCATACCACTTCCGATACCGAGATATTGTTGACCTACCTGTTCCGATTCCGCCGTCTTGGCCTGGTCGAAGCGGCCAGGAAAACCATGGGGATCGTGCAAGGAGCCTACAGCGCTGTAGTTTTAGACCATGACCGCCTGGTGGCCTTCCGGGATCCCAACGGTTTTCGGCCTCTTGTTATCGGCCGGTTGGACGGAGCTTATATCCTGGCCTCGGAAACAGCCGCTTTTGATCTGGTCGGGGCTGAAGTGGTCAGGGAGGTCAAACCGGGTGAAATAATCAGCATCGGCCCGGAAGGTCTCTCTTCAGCCGGAGTCCAGTCCGGAGGAGAACCGTCTTACTGCATTTTCGAATATGTTTACTTCGCCCGGCCCGACAGCGTTATTGATGGCAGCAGCGTCCACCTGGTGCGCAAGAAAGTGGGTTCCCTGCTGGCAGGGCGCCTTTCAGCAAAACTGGACCTGGTCATCCCTTCGCCCGATTCAGGGGTTTCAGCGGCCTCCGGACTGGCCGAAGCGCTAAACCTGCCCCTGGAATGGGCCATTTACCGCAACCCCTACCTGGGGCGGACCTTTATCAAACCGGGTCAGGAAACCCGCGAAATGGCGGTGCGGTTGAAGTTTAATCCTGTTACCGGGCTGATCAGGGGAAAAAGGGTCGCCCTGGTCGATGACTCCCTGGTCCGGGGCACTACAGCCCGGGTGCTGACCGCCCTGCTTCGGGACTCCGGGGCGGCGGAAGTGCATCTTGGCATCGCCTCACCTCCCTATAAAAACCCTTGTTATTACGGCATCGACATCCCGGTCCCTGATGAACTGGCCGCCCTGGATGAAAATATGGATCATCTCACGGCCTCGATCGGGGCGGATTCGATCACCTTTGCCGAGCCCGAAGATCTCTACGAGGCTGTCGGTAAGGACCGGACGGAATTGTGCACCGCCTGCTTTACCGGCCTTTATCCTACTCCCGGGCGGTGAGGTTATTATTAACAATAAGGGCGCGGTTTTAGCGGCTTTTTATTTCCATTGCCGCCGGTCTTTATAAATTCAGGCAAAGTGGCAAACGGTAACTTGTGTTTTCATTTTGGTTCACTTACTTATAGCTTGCCGGCGCTGGGCTTTCCTTTCCATGACGGTTTGCTTATAAGTGAGGGCTAAAATTAACAGAAAAGGGTTGGCTTTGCCACGGCACCGGTTTACTGCTAAGACTTGTCATTACTATGGCATATGTCCCGAGCAATGGTTATAATAAACAGGGAGGAATGAATTGATGCAGAGTGAAACCAGGCCCCGGGAAGCCAAGTACGTCCAGTCGCTCGATCGCGCTCTTTCGATCCTCGAGGTGATGGCCGCCCTGGGGAGGCCGGTGCCGGTAACCGAACTGGCCGAAAAAGTCGGCCTCAAGGTGAGCACCGTCCACCGCCTGTTAACCACCTTGATGCACCGCGGCTACGTGGATCAGGAAAGGGAAAGCAGTAAATACCAGCTGGGCCTGAAGCTTTTGGAACTGGCCAATGCCGTCTCCTCCTTTTCCGATATTAGAACCATTGCCAGGCCCTACCTGGAAGAGCTGGTCAGGCGCTTAAATGAAACGGCCAACCTGACCGTGCTGGATGAGACAGAGATTGTCTATATTGACCAGGTGGAATCGCAAAATTACATTATCGTAAAAATGTTCGCCCAGGTTGGCAACAGAGGGCCCGTTCACTGCACGGCTTCAGGGAAAGTGCTGCTGGCTTTTCAGCCCGAAGAACAGCTTGATCATATTTTAGCCAAGATTGACTTTAAGCAATATACCAACGAAACGATTACCGAGCCCGGGCTTTTAAAAAAAGAGCTGGAGCGGGTCAGGCGGGAGGGCTATGCCCTCGACTGGGGCGAAATGGAAGATAATGTGCGCTGTATCGCAGCGCCGATTTTTAATTATGAAGGCAAAGCCGTAGCCAGCATCGGCTTATCGGGCCCCGGCAGCCGCATTACCATTGATTATATAAAAAAAGAGCTGGCCGCGGTGGTAAAAGAAATCGCCGCCCGGGTCTCGGTGCAGCTGGGCTACAACGGCTGAAGCGGATATAGATTAGACCTCCCGTGCCCCCATAGAGCCGGGGGACCATCAGAAGAATAAAATTACAGTTCACATTTTCGAGATAGTTGGTTGTCCTTAATAAAACGGCAGGAAAAGGAGGGTAGCTTCTTGGCCCGTAGATCAAGTAGATCAAAAAGAAGCAAAAAAGTCAGGGGCAGGTCCTGGGGGATTCTTTTCTTTTTATGCCTGCTCTTTTTTTCCCTGGGTTATTTTATGGCCGTTAGCGAGATCAGGTTTTGGTAGCAGAAACCTGGTAGTAGAAATATGGGCGAAAGAAAGACTCTTCCACCTTCTTTAAAAGTATTACGGAGAAAGGGCCGGCATCGTAAATTATAACCTGCTGTTCCCAGATCAAGAGCTTATTTGGAACTCTGCCCCCCTGATGGGTTGAAAAGCATGTCAAAAGAACCGTCCCTTTGACATGCTTTTAGTGTTTGTGGACCAGGAGTTCGAAGCGCGGCAGCTTGAAGCGGCTTTTTTCCGGCCGGTTGAGCAGGCAGCGGGCCTGTTTTTCGGCCCTGGTTACCACCTGGAGGCGGCGCACCCTGGCCCCGAGCTTTTCCAGGTACCTGGCAAAGCCGGCAGCGGCTTTGTCGGAGGCAAAACGCAGGTTTTCGGTGTTAACAACCATCTGGCTGTGATGGCGGGGCAGCATCTTTTTCAGGGTCCGCTTCAGTTCTTTTAGCTGCAGGCTGTCGGCAATACCCCTGATTTTAAGGTAGAGGATTCCTCTCTGTTCGGTTAGCGATATCTTAAGCGCCGACGAAGCTGCTTCCGGCGCTTTCGTGCCGGCGCTCGGGGCCCAAAGCTGACGGTAAAAAAGGGTCACCGGCCGCCGGCTGGCATAGGGCAGATCTCTCAGGAAGCGGTTGTACCAGCGGCTCTGGTAAGCAAAATGCCTGGTTAGCCCGAAGCCGATGGCCCGGTAAAGGGTTGTCATCCAGCCGGTAGCGGTCAGGTTCCTGAATATGTTGGGGAAGGAATAAAACCTTTTCAGAGCCCTGACGGTTTCAACCTGCAGCTCCTCCGGGGTCATCCGGGCCGGTTTAAACACGGCATAGTGCCCATCATAGAGCGACCAGTCGTAGTTGATGATCCGGCCTTCATTTTCCAGCTTCTCAAAGAAAGGCGTGCCCGGCATGGGCGTAAGCATCATGAACTGGATGGTGTCAATCCCGGTTTTTACCGCAAAATCGGCCGTCTCCCGAATCGTTTCGGCAGTATCGGCTTCACCGCCCAGGACAAACATGCCGTGGATCCTCATTCCATAGGCCTGGAAGCGGCGGATCGCTTCCCTGACATCATCGACATTCTGCTCCTTGTTATAGTCTTTTAAGGTTTCGGGATTGATAGATTCAAAGCCGATGTAAACAATTGTGCAGCCGGAGCGGGCCATCAGGTCCATCAGTTCGTCGTCATAAGAGGCGTCAGCCCTGACCTGGGCGCCCCAGCTCTTGATTTTGATCTCCGGCCGGTCGATCATTTCCTGCATTAATTCCTTGCTGTGCCTGGCATTAGCCACAAAATTATCGTCGCAGAAGAAGACATGTTTTCCGGGAAACTGGGCCAGTTCCTCGAGGACGCTTTCCGTGCAGCGGTAGCGGTAACGGCGCCCGAACATCTGGGTGACACAGCAGAAGCTGCAGTCGTGGGGGCAGCCTCTTGAGGTCATGACCGGGATACTGTGCATCTTGGAGGCATTTTCCATCATGCTCAGATCGGGAATGGGCAGGGTATCCATATCTATCTTCGTAGGGAGGGCGCTATTGTGCACCGGCGCTCCGTCTTTCCAGTATGAGACCCCGGGGATTTCGCATGGTTCCCGGCCGGCTTCAATGGCCCGGACCAGGGGCAGGAAACTTTCCTCGGCTTCCCCCCGGATTATATAATCGGCGAATTGAATCGCTTCATCGGCCATAAAGGAAGCGTGAATGCCGCCGATAACCACCGGGATGTGGTTTGAGCGGAGCAGACCGGAAATCTGGTAAGCTTCACGGCAGGTAGCCGTTGTAGTCGAGATCCCAACCAGGTCGGCCTCAAATAGTTTTGACCAGGGCAGGGAGTTGACGGTGCCCAAATGGAAACTGACCTGGTAACCCGCCTGCTGGAGTTGGGTTCCCAGCAGCGGCAGACCCAGGCGGGGCATCAGGACATGCTTATAGACATGATCCTCCTTCGATTGCGGCTCGATCAGGACAATTTTTTTCATCTGAAAACACTCCTTACGCCTTGTTGGCCGGCTCTCGATCTAGATTTTCCCCTTAATAATGATCCTTTTCTTTTGATCCGGGATAATCCGGAACTCCGAGACTCGCCCTTTTCAAAGCAAATCCTTGTTTTGAGGTAAGAAAAGGGATGGGTAAACTTCAACCCAACCCTCCGGCATTTATTTGAATAGATACTGTAGTTTGTTAGTTCCTGTAGTTTGCTACTTAATAAATATAATACTGAGCGGGTACCTGAAACTTTCCCCTTCACTGACCCTGATCGTGGCCAGAATGACCATGACCAGCCAAAAGATGCCCACTGCAATCAGCAGAAAGATCCCAATAATGACAGGGATCAGAATTGTCGAAATCAGGGCATAAATCGCTATGCTGATCTGGAAATTGAGAGCATTTTTACCCTGCCGGTCAATCCAGGCCGATTGATCTTTTTTAATCAGCCAGATCACCAGGGGCCCGATCACGTTTCCAAAAGTAGGGACTATAAACTGGGCCAGGGCCGCCAGGTGAACGAGCATGCCAAAAGTTCTTTCATCCTGGGTTAACTGCATTCCGTTAGCCATCTAAAAACCCCCTTTGCCTTTATGAATAGAGAAAACACTGCCTGAAAAACATCATTAAAACAAGCGCCACTTTACTTTGTCTTTTTCCATCATAAGACATTAGCCGGCAGATTGCAAGCACCCGCGACCGGATTTGTTCGGCAGCTACCTTATAAACCTGATATTGAGGGGATAGCGGAAATCTTCCCCGTTGTTTGCCTTGACCGATGCCATGATTACCGCAATCAGCCAGAATACGGCCAGGCCCAGGCCGATTAAAATTGCCAGGGGGATACCGATCACAGTTAGAGTCAGCAAAAACATCAGGAAAAAGGCTGCGATGGAATAGATTACCATACTGATCTGGAAATTGAGCGCTTCTTTGCCCTGCCGGTCCACCCACTGCGACTGGTCTTTCTTAATCAACCAGACAATAAGGGGCCCGAAGACATTGCCGAAAGAGGGCAGGATGAAGAGGGCCAGGGCCGAAAGGTGGCACAGCATGCCGAAGGTTTTTTCTTCCGCGCTTAACTGGAGATGATTGGTCATGATCTACTACCTCCCTATGTTTAAAAAACCTCTGATTACAGTCCCGATCATTCATATTGCTGCGGCTGTTGTTGCAGGTACTCTTTGAGGGTCAGACCGGAGGCCTTCCACTCCCCGGCCCTCTCCACTCCGATATAGCGGTAATGCCAGGGTTCATAGATATAGCCCGTTATGTGCTCCTTGCCCGCAGGGTAGCTCTTGGCAAAACCGTAGCGGTGGGCATTTGCGACCAGCCACCGCCCCTGCTTGGTGTCGGCAAAGGCGGCTGTAAAATCGGCCCCGGTCCCCCCAAAATCGACGGTGGTCCCGAGCTGGTGCTCCGACTGCCCCGGCCGGGCGCTAAACCGGTTCGCTTCTGCTTCGCCGTGTCGGCTGACATAATCGCGGAACAGTTCTTTTTGAGTCTGGTAGCTCCGGTAGGCGGAGCGGATGCTCAAGGCAACTCCGTCGTCTCTTGCCGCCTCCCACAGTTTTTCCAGGTGGCGGAGCGCTTCGGAGCGCAGCTGCATCGGATAGTAAGGGTTCAGGCGGGCAGGAACCGCTTCCAGGTCGGTAGGGACATAATTTCTTTTCAGGGTCGTCTCTTTGGTAACCAGGGCCAGCAGGTAGTCCCCATCAGAAATCACCTTCAGATCCTCCCGATCACCGCTCTCCTGTCCAGGAACTGCCGCGGACTCAGCCGACTCAGCCTGCGCTTCATCCCCGACTTGATCTTCATCTTCCGGCGCTTCTTGATCATTTTCCTCGCGCTCTTCAAAAGGATCGCTGATCTCTCCTTCAGGGCGGGGCTCCCGGGCCTCTTCTTTTACTTCAGGGGCTTCCTCCACCATCTCTTCCCGCTCCGGCCGGGCAAAATCGAGCAGGGAGTCAAGGCGTTCCGGGAGGTCGGGGACCAGGTAGAGCGCAGCGGCGGCCATGATCAATAAAACGCCCGCTATAGTGGCCCAGGACAGGGACTTTTCCCTGCTATTTTTCTTTCTGCTTCTGCTCAAGCGTGTTCCTCCCTTAAGGTTAGCGGGAAAGTTAGCTATAAGGACGGGAAATCTTCCTCACGGACGCTTTCAGTCCGCGCTGGATCCTCAAGGTCTGCAACGCCAAATTCATTTTCCAGGATGGTGTAGTAGTAACTTCCATCAGCCTGGTGAGTGGTTGTGACCTGCCGTTCCCCTTCAAAGCGCCCGTAGGATACATTTTTCGTAAACTGCTTGCTGTGGCTGTCCCAGTCTTCCCCAAAGCTGTAATAAGAGACATAGTTGCCATCCCGGATTCCTCTAACCGTAGTCGAACTTTCCGCCCGCACATAAACCGCCAGCAGCGGGGTTAGGGGATCATCGGCCCTGGACAGAACAAAGCAATTGTCATCAGAGTAGTTATTTTTTATTCTCAGCTGGCCATAACCCCCGGATACTTTATTGAGCAAAACCGTGCCGTTGGCGGGCCGCTCAATCTGATAGGCCGTTAATGCTTCGTTATAGTCGGCCACCGTTAAGGTGTGGCTGCCCGGTTTCTCAATGGTCAGGGGCAGGACCACTTCGGTTTCACTTTCCCCTTCCAGGGTAACGTCTTCACTTTCTATTATGTCATCATTTTGCTTGATTTCAACCGTATAATCGCCTTCAATTTCTCCGATGTTGGCCACCCTGATCCGGGCTTCGATCTCATCGCCGATGTTGATCACATTGGAGGAGAGGTTAAAGGACCTGATCACAAACTCAGCCGGCTTCAGGATACGCATCGCATATTCCTGGCCTGCGCTGATCGTTTTTTCCGGGCCCAGGCCCAGGGTAAAAGTGTAGGAACCCGGCCCATAGGCGCCGGTAAGATCAAATTCCAGAAGGTCCCGGCCCCCCGCTTCGAGGTTTAAATCTCTTGTCTCCGCCTCGTTGCCATTGACAAACAAAGTAACGCCGTAGGGGATCTGCACCGAGCTTATATTTTCCACGCCGGCGCTGACCACAATATCGTCTCCGTGGACAATTTCTTCAGGGACATTAAATTCTGTAATTATATAAGGCTTTAAGACCTGGAAGGAGCCCTCCAGCTCTTCCAGCCTTTCCTGTTCCGGACCCAGCCCCAGGTAAAGGGGGTAGGTTCCCGGAGCATAGTCGACGGGAAAGTTAAACTGCAGCAGTTCACCGGCGCCCGCATCCAGCCTGAATTCTTTCGTCTCAACCTCACTGTCCTCTATAAAGAGGGTCACACTGTAGGATCCTTCGGCCCGCCCGGTATTAGCAGCCTCTGCCGTGATCACAATTTCATCGCCGTGAATAACTTCCCGGGGCACACTCAGGGCCTCTACCACAAAATTAGGCCTGGGATAAGCCAGGAAGATGATCACCAGCAGGGCGACCAGGGCGAGCGCCGCTCCGGCCAGTTTTGCCTTTTTCCCCCGCCAGCCTCCCGGAGCAGCTTCCCTTTCACCGGGTGTTTCAAGGCCCGGAGCCTCATTTGAGGATCCGTCTGAAAACCCATCCCGATCCTCAGGGCCAGCACCACCGCGCTCCGTGGGATTTAAAGGGTCATCAGCTTGCGCCAAAAGCACAAGCAAGGTTAAGCCGGTCATAAAAAGTGGAATGAGACCCAAAGCCGGAGCGAACAAGAAAGCCGGGACTAGTACCGATAGGGCGGAATAACCTAAAACTAATCTTTCGGGCACCATCTTTCGGACCAGGCAGAACATCATAATCACCCCTCATTTCTTTTCCCTTTATTATACAAAAGAAACTGCCAAACTTCGAGCCAAGTTAAGGGCTGCAGCTGCATAAACGGCCATTCTTGATGAAAGACAACCGCCGGCATCCGGTATAAATTCCGGGAATCAGAGGAGATTTCCAATAATCTTAAAACCTGGAGCAGGATCAGAGATCGCCTGTAGTAGGGGCTTTTTAAAGTCGGAGCTTCAACAATTGCCGTAACCGGTTATAAGGTCCTTTTTAAAAGCAGTTTCTCTGCTTTCCGGACGACGTGGTCCACGCTCAGGCCCCGCCGGGCCATGACTTCGGGGCCGGGGGCCGAGGCGCCGAAATTATCAAGCCCGATCACCGCACCGCCACTTCCGGTAAAAGCTTCCCAGCCCTGGGGCAGGGCCGCTTCTATGATCAGCCTCCGCTCGACGGACGAAGGCAGGACTGCTTCCCGGTAGGCCTGATCCTGGGACTGGAACAGTTCCCGGCTGATCATGCTGACCACGCGCACCCGCCGGCCTTTTTCCCGCAGCTGCTCCCCGGCTTTAAGGGCCAGATCAAGCTCCGAGCCGCTGGCCACCAGGATTAGCTCAGGACTTCCCCCTTCTTCCCATCTGATCACGTAAGCCCCCCTTAAGGCTTCCCTGCCGGTCCCGGCCAGCTGGGGCAGTTTTTGCCTGGAAAGAATTAGGGCCGCCGGCCCGCTGCGGCGCCGGAGAGCGTGCAGCCAGGCGGCCGCCGTTTCCCGGCCGTCAGCCGGCCTGAGGACATGGAGGTTGGGGATGGAACGCAGGTTGGACAGCTGCTCCACGGGCTGGTGGGTCGGTCCGTCTTCCCCGACGGCGACGCTGTCGTGGGTGTAGACGTAAACCACCGGCAGGCCCATCAGGGCCGCCAGCCTCACCGAGGGTTTCATATAGTCGAAGAAAACCAGGAAGGTGGAGCCGAAGGGTCGCAGCCCTCCGTGCAGGCACAGCCCCGAAAGGATCCCGGCCATGGCATGTTCGCGCACGCCGAAATGGATATTGCTGCCGCCCGGGTTGTCGGCCTGGAAATCGGCAAACTGCTTCAAGGCCGTTTTGGTGGAAGAGTTCAGATCGGCCGAACCGCCGATCATATTGGGCAGGTACTCGGCCAAAACCTGCATTACCTGGCCGGAAGCGGCCCGGGTAGCCAGGGGCTGATCCTCAAAGCTCCACAGCCTTTCATCTTCCGCCATATCCTCGGGCACCTGTCCCGATAACCAGGCCTCCCATTTTTCGGCCAGCTCGGGATACTCACTGCGGTAGTCGCCAAACAGGGCCCTCCACTCTTCCATCCTGGCCCTGAGCGGTTCTTTAAACCCGGCAAAATGCTCGTAAACTTCGGTGGGGATATAAAAATCGGGCTCCAGGGGCCAGCCCAGGTTCTTTTTGGTTTTAACCACTTCTTCAGCCCCCAGGGGGGCGCCGTGAACAGCTGCGGTGCCCTGCTTGTTCGGCGAACCGTAGCCGATCTCGGTCCGGACCATGATCAGGCTGGGTCGCTCGGTTTCCTGCCTGGCTTCGGAAATTGCTTCAGAGATCATCTCGATGCGGTTCCCTTCTTTTACCTGCAATACCTGCCACCCGTAGGCTTCAAACCTTTTCCCCACATCTTCGGTAAAAGCAAGTTCGGTACTGCCGTCGATGGTAACCTGGTTGTCGTCATAAAAACAGATCAGTTTGCCCAGCTTTAAATGGCCGGCCAGGGAAGCAGCCTCGGAGGTTATGCCCTCCATCATGCAGCCGTCGCCGGAGTATATATAGGTGTAGTGGTTGACAATTGGGTATCCCGGCCGGTTAAATTCAGCGGCGAGGCGCCGTTCGGCGATAGCCATGCCGACGGCATTGGCGAAACCCTGGCCCAGGGGGCCGGTTGTGGTTTCCACGCCGGGAGTATGGCCGAACTCGGGGTGGCCGGGTGTGGCGCTGCCCCACTGCCGGAAGTTTTTGATCTCTTCCAGGGGCAGGTCGTAACCAAACAGGTGCAGCAGCGCATAAAGGAGCATCGAGCCGTGCCCGGCCGAAAGAACAAACCGGTCCCGGTCGACCCAGTCCGGGTCATCAGGACAATGCTTAAGGAAGCGGGTCCAGAGGGTATAACCCATGGCCGCCCCGCCCATCGGCAATCCGGGGTGCCCTGAATTGGCTTTTTCTACGGCATCAACCGCCAAAAAACGAATCGTATTCACTGCCGCCTCGTCAATTGCGTTCAAATTCAACCACTCCTTGCTCTTTTATGGTTTGTCCACTACTGCTATCTCCATTTCCAGGGCTACGAAATCTATGGGTTCGGGAGAAAATTCCCCCTCCTGCTCTTTGCCGAGTACGACCCTCTCTATTTCAACCCGGAAGCCTTCCTGCTCTTCGGCCAGATCGACTGCAAAGTACTGGACACCCTTAGCCATCGGCACCGGTTCAAGACCATCGATTTCGAAGAAAAAGTTCAGATCAAACTGCCACTCGTATTGTTCGTAATAATCGACCTCGAAGTTTAATGTGAGCCATTCGATTTCAAAAACAGCGGTGCTTTCAACTTCCCAGGTCACCCTGCCATTGTAAACGGTGCCTTCTGTAAATTCCCCGATAAAACCGGGCTCAGATTCCAACAATTTGGGCCCGTCAATAATTTCTGAGCTGGAAAGGACCAGCTGCCCGTGGCTGATCCAGGGCCAGAAGTAGCTGGCTGCCGCTCCCGGGTCTTCGGGTTCTGGCTCTTCGGGCTCCGGGTCTTCGGGTTCCGGTTCATCAACCGGTTCTTCAACCGGTTCTTCAACGGGCTCTTCATCCGGTTCGGGAACGGGAGTGCAGCCGACCGGGCTGTAAAAAAGGGCCAGGGTCAGGAAAAATATGAACAGGATCATTAAAGTATTTCTTTTCACCTTGCTTCATTCCCCTTTTCTCAGTTACCCCTCGGAACTAATCGCCACCAGTAAAACGGTAGGGGTTCCAATACCCAATTCCTAATTATCACGGTTAATTTCTCTTCGACACAATCACGCCATTACCTTCAGCAATCGACCACAAAATTGCAGGCCCCTTTACCCCCCGGCCAGATTAGCCGTCGAGCAGGACGATGCTGCTGCCGACCTAAAATGGCCAGACCAGGGGCACCGCCCATATGATCACCAAAAAAACCAGCAGGCACAACCCGGACCCGTATTTAAGGTAATCGGCAATCCGGTACTGGCCCGGTTTCTGAACCAACAGGGTCATCGGGTGGCCCGTTGGCATCATGAAGGCAGCCGATGCTCCGATGACCACGGCCATAACGAATGTTTTCGGATTGACGCCCAGGGCCAGGGCCGCATTGATGGCCACCGGGGCCATGATCACTGCTGCAGCCACATTGTGCATGGGCTGGGTAAGCAGGATGCTGGCCAGGGCGATCAAGGCCAGCACCAGAAGCGGGTTAAAATTGCCCACCCTGAGCAGGGTGTCTGCCAACAGGGACGAGGCCCCGCTGTTCTGGAGGGCCAGGCCCAGGGGGTAAAGGCAGCCGATCAGGATAATGGCCCGCCACTCAATACTCTCATATATTTCACGGGGCTTTAAGAGCCCGATCAAAACCATGCCGGCGGCGCCCGTAACGGCAGCCACCGCCACCGGCAGCCAGTTCAAGGCGGCGCTTAAGATGACCAGAACCAAAATCAAGACTGCGTAGGGGCCATAAGGGCGAAGTTCCAGCGGCGCCTCTTCCCGGCGCGGTGGATGCAGCCAGCGGAAACTTTTAGCGGGCCTGAAACTCCTGGTCTTGGTCCGGTCACCAAAAAGCAAAAGCCCGTCTCCCTCTTTAAGGGGGATATGGCCCACATCGGTCCGGCGGGGGGCGCCATCGCGCCACAGCGCAATACCGCTCAGCCCCGTGTTTTCCCGGAAATTTATCTCGGTCAGGGTTTTGCCGATCACCGGCGAGCGAGGAGGAACCACTACTTCAACCATCTCTGCCGTGCTGAGGGGAAGCCTCTTTTGTTCCCGCGGATGTCCGGCCAGAAAAAGGCCTTCCTCGCTGCAGAGCTCGGCTACCTTTTCTTCCCGGCCCAGCACCAGGAGGATATCGCCGGCTTGAATCCTTAACTCGGTATGTTCCGCCGGCAGCTGCTGATCGGAGCGGACAACGGCGACCACACACAGGCCGAACCACTCGCCAAGCCCCAGTTCCCTGATCGTTTTCCCCACTGCCGGCGACCGGTCCTGGACCCACACTTCCCAGAGGCGATCGGTTAGGCCGTAAGTCTCAATCAGGTCGGGCCGTTCCGTGTCGGGCCGGTCATTGACCGGATCTTCTGCCGGCAGCAAGCGCCAGCCCAGGAAGACGCTGTAGAGGACTCCCACCAGGAGCAGGATCGCTCCAAGGGGCATGAATTCAAAAATGGTGAACCCGTAACCGAGGTAATCTTCAAGCAAGCTGTTGACCACAAGGTTGTGGGAAGCCCCGATCAGGGTCAGGTTTGCGCCCAGCAGGCAGGATGAAACCAGCGGCAGAAGCAGGCGCGACCGGGATACCCCGGCCTGGAAAGCCATTCTAACCAGGGTGGGGATAAAAAAGAGGACAGTGGCGGTAACGATAATAAAGCCGGCTATCATCCCGGGCAAAGCCGTTCCGGCCAGCATCAGCCGGAGATCACTTTTGCCGGTCAGGCGGTTCAGGCTGTCGGCCACCCGGTTGACCACCCCGCTGCGCACCAGCCCGGTTGTAATCACAAACAAAGAAGCCACCGTAATTACCGCGGAGCTGCTAAAACCGAGAAACACTTCTTCCGCGCTAACCAGCCCCGTAACCACCAGGGCAAAGGGGATCAGCAGCGGAACAATATCCATCCTGATCCAGCCGGTGACAAAGAAAATAATTATGGCCGCAATAATAATGGTAATCTGGATCACATCGGTATTCATCGGCGGAGGCAGCTCCTCTTCCTGGGTCCCGGGCCCTAAGGGGTTTTGCTATCTACATTCTTAAAGGTATTTAATCAGTGAGTTTTATTATACCACTAAGCGCATTTCAGATTAAATTCTACAAGCCGAGCGGCCAGACCATGGTGATCAGGGGGATGCCTACCAGAACAATTATGATCTCCAGGGGCAGGCCCATCCGCCAGTAATCGCCGAACCGGTAACCACCGGGGCCCATGACCAGCGTATTGGACTGATGTCCGATGGGGGTCAGGAAGGCGCAGGAGGCGCCGACCGCCACGCTCATCAGGAAGGGATCGGCTGAGGCCCCCATCGCGCCGGCGATGCTGATCGCCACCGGGGCCATCAGGACTGCGGCGGCGGCATTGTTGACCAGGTCTGAAAGAAACATAGTCCCCACCATCACCACGGTCAGGGTAATCCAGGGGGCCGCTTCCCCGGAAAGGGATAAAATGCCGCCGGCAATCAGCTGGGCGCTGCCGGTAGTTTCAAAGGCCTGGCTGACCGGAAGCATTGCTCCCAGCAGGATAATCACCGGCCAGTCTATGCTGTCATATATCTCCTTCAAAGAAAGAAACCCGGCCAGGACCATTAAGAGGGCGGCCCCGGTAAAGGCAATTTGAATCGGTAAAATGCCCACTGCCGCCAGGACCAGGGCGGCTCCAAAAATGCCCAGGCTGAAAATGATCCGGCGGGGCTGACCGACCCGGAGCCCCCTTTCCACCAGGGGCAGCAGGCCCAGTGAAGGCAGAACCTCTTCCATTGTTTCTTCAGGGCCCTGCAGGAGCAAAACATCACCGACCCGAAAGGCGACATTATCGGGGCTGGTTTTTAGGCGCCCGCCCTCGCGGGCCAGGCCGAGCAGGTTGACCCCGTAACGGGTGCGCAGATGGAGAGAACGGGCGGTACGGCCTTCCAGTAGGGAATTTCTGGTTACCGTAGCTTCTATAACCTTGATATGATCTGAACTGAGCGCCTCCTCACCGCCGGATTTCGAACCGGTCAGTTCCAAACCGGTAGCATCGAGCAGCTCCTGGAGATCTTCGGCATCGGCTTTAACAACCAGGTTATCATCGGCTTTAAAAGTGCGGTATGGGGATGGAGCAGGAAATTTTTGGCCGTTCCGCTCGTGCCCGACTACAACTACGTCGCCGTCGGTAGCCTCTTCCAGGTCCTTCAGCCTTTTGCCGTCAAGGGCTGATTTTTCAGGCACATGGACCTCGGTGATGTAATCATCAATTTCAAACAGTTTTTCCGGGGACAGCTGCCCCTTTCTTTCCGGAAGCAGGCGCCAGCCAATAAGGATTATAAAGAGCAGGCCGGCCAGGGCAATTCCCGCTCCCACCGGGGTAAAATCAAACATGCGGAATGGTTCTCCTACAACCGTATCTGCCCTGAAGATGGAAATGATAATGTTAGGAGGGGTGCCTACCTGGGTGATCAGGCCGCCTAATAGCGAACCGAAAGCCAGGGGCATTAAAAAGAGGGAAGGAGAAATGCTATTTTTCCGGGCCATACGGATGGCGACCGGCATAAAGAGGGCCAGGGCCCCGATATTGTTCATAAACCCGGAAAAAACTGTGACCGCCGTGACCAGCACTGCCAGCTGGATAATCGGGTTTTCTCCCACCCCTGACATCAGGCGGACAATGTAGTCGACCATACCCGAGTTAAAAAGGGCCCGGCTGACCACCAGCACGGCAGCCACCGTGATCACGGCGGGATGGCCGAAGCCGGCGAAAGCTTCACCTGCGGGCACCAGCCCGGCGATTGTAATGATCAGCAAGACAAAGAGCGCCACCAGGTCATAGCGCCACCGGCCCCAGACAAACAGGCCCAGGGCCAGGGCCAGGGTGGCAAAGACAATTACTTGGTCTGTAGCCATAGATGCCGCCTCCGCTAAGTCGCTACTGCAGCCGGGTCAAGTCGATCGAGCCATTGGAGGTGGCCAGGCTAACTTTGCGCCCGCCACCGTTCATTATGCCGATCAAAGCGGTCTGTTCGAGCAGGGTAGTTTGAATGTTGAGGTTGCTGAAACTAATCTCCCCGTTCGAGGTGGCGGCTTCAAAGTCAAGGGCCAGATCGGAATTGACAAGCAGGCTAATGGAGCCGTTGCTGGTCCTGATCTCTATGTTTTCCCTGATATCTTGAAGCTCGGCCTCGATATTGCCGTTAGAAGTCCGCAGGGCGCCCAGGCCTTCAGCGCCGCTGATCAGCAGATCGCCGTTGCTGCTGCTGGCAGATACCAGGCCCCTGACATTGCTGACGGTGATATTGCCATTGGAAGTGGCAATAACGGGGTCTCCCCTAACTCCCCTCAACTCGATATTGCCGTTGGAGCACTCTATAACCGAAACCAGCATTCCTTCCGGCACCAAAATGTTATAATTTACAGTCACATTCGTGCCGCCGGGGGGATGGACGGTTTCAATCACCATGGTGTCGTCGATGTCGATAAAAATATCCACTGCATCCAGGGCTGACTGGCCGTAATAGGATTCTTTTACAGCCGCTATCTCTATCTCCTCCTGCTCCGGATCATCCAGCCCGGTAACTAAAACCTGGCCGTTGGGATTATATATTTCCAGGACCGTCCCTGCTTTGACCCGGTAAGACTGGTAAAAATCTTCCGTGACCCTGGCCCTGCTGCATCCCGCACCGATCAGTAACAGCATCAGCAGCGCCCCCACCAGCACCAGCACTGCCCCTTTGACATTAAACGGCATTCTTTTATTAATACGCCGCACCTGAACTACCCCCCCAATTTTAAAGTGTTTATAGCTATTATTATCCATTATTGTCCAGAATAATCAAGTAAAATCGGCCTTTGAATAGAAATAAGTAAAAGTTTTGGCCCCACCCCTTCCCCGGTGCTGAAGTTTGTTGTATAGTAAGGCATAGTCTGGCAAAAAGGGTTGATCAGCTTTGTCAAAAATAGCAGCATACCTGCCATACCTGGCCGGGATAGGAGTGGCCCTGACCTGGGGCTTTTCATTTATGTTTACCAGGGGAGCCCTTGATCATCTCTCCCCCTTCCACCTGCTCGGGCTGCGCTTTGGCGCCGCCGTCCTGGCCATGGCCCTGCTGCGGGTCTTTGGCCTGATCAAAATCAGGGTTACTCCCGCCGATTACATCAGCCTGCTGCCGCTGGCCCTGTTTCAGCCCATTTTATATTTTGCCTCGGAAACATCAGGCATCCTGCTCACGTCTTCCTCTTATGCCGGGATGATGATCGCTATTATTCCTATTTTTGTGGCGATCTTTGCCGCCATTTTCCTGCGCGAATACCCGAACCGGATCCAGCTGCTGTTCATCATCGCCTCGGTCGGCGGGGCCATCTTCATCATTTTCATGGATGCCCAGTCCATCGCCGGTGTCAATCCCCTCGGGACCTTATTGCTGCTCGCTGCCGTGATCGCGGGGGCCAGCTTCAACATATTTTCCCGGAAAGCTTCCGTAAGCCATCCCCCGGTCCGGACCACCTGGGTGATGATGGTTTTTGGGGCGGTCGTTTTTAACGCCATCGCCATGGGCCAGCATTTCAGGGCCGGCAGCCTGGACGCTTACCTGACCCCCCTGGCGGAGCTGTGGGTGCCGGTCCTGTATTTGGGAGTATTCTCTTCGGTGGTCGCCTTTTTCCTCTATAATTTTGTCCTCAGTAAAATTACGGCCACCCAGGGGTCGGTATTCGCCAACATGGTTACGGTGGTCGCCATAATAGCAGGGGTGGTGTTCCGGGGCGAGCTCGTGTTCTGGTACCATCTGGCCGGCACGGCCGCCATCCTGGCCGGGGTATGGGGGACCAACCGTTTTGCCCCCTCGACAGCAAGAAAAAGCCGGGAAGAGGCCGCCGTTCCGGAGTCCATGATCAGCGCCCGCAGCTAGGCCTTATCTTTACTGCTATCTTCGCCACGGCCGAGGGCCAGGTAGATGACCGCTCCAAAAAGCACAAAGGCCATCAGGATGATCCAACCCGCCTTCGATAAGTATTTAACATTTTGGCGCTGCATAATATCCATGATCGCAATAGCAATTAAGACCAGGTTCAGGACCAGCGCGATGGCTATAATCAACAGAAAATCCAAGAACTTTTTACCTCCCTGCCGGCTAAATATTGATGGGGATCAGCGCGATTCTGAAAGCCTGATCAGCAAATCGTGAACAGCGCCGGCAACTTCGACTACCTGATCATAATCGATCAGTTCCGGTTTGTCATCAGGGGTGTGGGCGATCCTGAGCAGGTCCCCCATGGCCGTCGAAGTTAAGGCCAGGGCGGGGCGGTTGTTGTATAAGAACAAGCCGTGATCCCCCTGGTACCAGGGTTCTCCTTCGACAATGCCGCTTCCGCCCCCAAATACTCTCTGGGCGGCCGCTGTGATTTCAGCCGGGCAGCCGTAGCAGGAATAGGCCGCAGAACCGGCCCGGTATCCGGCCCCGTCAATATTGATACCCAGCACAATTTCATCAAACCGGCCCCGATTTTCTTCCAGGTAGAGCATCTCGCCGGGGTTGGAATAATAATCCTCCCCATTCACGGCCACCAGCTCTATCATCATCTCTCCGGTGTAACCGGCCAGCATTTCGGCAAGCAAAAAAAGGATAGTGGTCCCGGTGGCATTGTCAATCGCTCCGGGTGTCCCTCTCTTGCTGTCGATATGGGCCATAACCACGGCCCTTTCGGAAGCGCCGGCGCCCCGGCGGGCAATTACATTGCACCCTTCAGAGGGGCGCCTGCTGGTATTGATTTTTAACAGCGCTTCCCGGCTGTGGGCCGGGCCCAGGGCCAGTTCCAGGAGCCTTTCCCCTTCCCGGTCGGTCATGAAGGCTGAAGGAAGCGTAAAATCCCCGTCTTCAATCAAAGGGAAGGGATAGAGACCTCCGGCCATTTCCTCGTTGTGCGAAGTAGCGGCAAGCACGGCTTTAAAGCCCCTGCCTTCAAGCAGTCTATAGATTTTTTGGTGCTCTTCAGGATTGTAAAAGGTAAAATTTTTGGGCATTAACTGTTCGGCCGCGATAGGGCCGTGCAGCAGAACAACCCGCCCCTCTGCTTCTACCTGTTCCAGTTCTGCAATCGAAGCGGCTGCACTTAAGGGGGCTTTTATTCCCCCGCCTAAAGTGTAGGGGCTGCTGTAGACCTGGAATCGCTCGCTCCCAACCATCAGCTCAGAACCCCGGTCTTCCCAGTCGAAACAATTAAAGACCGGCCTATCAACCTGAAAACCACAATCTTTCATAACTCCGGCGGCATAGTCCGTCGCTTCCCGGTTGCCGGCGCTGCCCACACAGCGCTCCCTTATATCCCGGCACAGTTTAGCGACATGAAGTTCGGCCTTTTCGCGGTAATGGCTGCTGTTCATTACTGGGACCCCCCTTCCTTAATAACAACGGGCATAATGGGCAAGCTGCGATCGAATGCCAGAACATTATACCACAGAAACCTTAGCTATTAAGGCTCAAAGGGCCGGGTCGTTCGCACGGGCCATTTTTATTATTGATCGATGCATTGTGCTGTGGTATGCTACCAATAAGGTAATATTCACAATAGATTAAAGTTTTAAACAATGATTACCAACGGAGAAACTGTCCTGGCCTTTAAAAGATATGCGTTTACGGATAAGGGAGATCCAGTTATAAAGGCAGCCCTGAAAAGGGGAGTTTTTACAAAATCGGCACCCCTTGACTCTAAATTTTATCAAAGATTCTTCTTGGATTTTTAGAGACTTAAAACATCCGGGAGGTGAGAGAAATGTTTAAGGTAGGCGATAAGGTCAGATCGAGGTTCGGCATGGAATATGAAATAGTCGCCATTACAGATGATCATAAATTTGAATGCAAAAGGCTTAACGACGGGAAAATTATTAAGCTAAGCGAAGATAAATTAATCAAGCCGGCCCAAGAAGAAAAATAGCTTTAAAGCCATATTGCACTGTTCCGGCTGCAAGAACCCGCTTCGCGATTAATCCTAGAAAACAGGGTACGGTTCTTTGTATGACTGCATCAAGTAAGTGCTCATTTTTCTTTTTGACTGCCCCTATTGTTATAATAAACTACCGTTGGAATGATGATTTATGCCGAGGACAACTCGAAGAAATACTGAGACCAGCATCTACCATCTCATGGTCAGAAACATCAATCGGCTGCATATATTAGTTAATGATGAGGAGTTGGATGAAGATACACTGAGGCAGTTGTCCAGATGGTCCGGGTGTACGGTAAATAATATTTATAGGATCTAGAACAAAGAACCGTTCCCTGTTTTATCCCCTGTTTTACGTCCCCTGTTTTACACTGTACCTTTTTTAGTGTTAGTTACCACCTGAATTTTAGCGAATTTATCTGTATCGCTTCCCAAATAAAAAAACCCCCGAAAGCCTTTGCTCTCTGGGGTTTTCCCTTATTTTCTACTGGTGGGGACGAGAGGATTTGAACCTCCGACCTCTTGAATGTGAGTCAAGCGCTCTCCCCCTGAGCTACGTCCCCCGGATGCATAAACTTTTTGTGGCCATATTATATCATAACCTTTGTGGATAAAATAGCTTCGCTGAAATATTTATATTGATGCTCTTTTTTTGAACAATTTATTATCTTTACCGGGGCAACATATATCTTATGGTCAAAGAAGCCCCCTGGTCTTGATCGGCTTCCTTTATGACTAGATCTCCATGCCTCATCGTTTTTTTCATAACATAGCAGCATTGGGGAAGCCGGTGCTTCCTCCCGTAATACCCCCAGACCATGTGGTGCAAAGAGGCGGCATCAATATCAAAATGGGGCCGGCCTTGTTTAGATGCTTCTTGGAGTAGTTGATCAAGTTGGACCTGGAAATCCTTCGAAGTCGGGATCATCTTCTGCCTCCAATTTTACAGTGGACTGGGTTTAGATGGCTGCTGCCGGTTTAAGATAAGAGGTGGAGGGAGAATCACCAACCCTATCACGGTCAGGTTATTTCTCTCCCCAGATCATCCTGTACTTCCACCACGGGAAAGATCTCAAAGCGGCACATATCGCTCCAGTGAAGAGACCACTTGAAACAATCCCGGGCCGATTCAGCTTCGATCAGCCAGACCGTCCTTCCCCCGGTCGCGTCCAGCCATTCGTTGAGAACTGTTATCCCTTGAGGCGCCAGCCTGCCATTCTCCAACCTTTTGTTGACAATCTTATCTCTATGTTCAGGATTCCAGGTGCCGATCAGTATAAAACGCATCATGATCCCCCATTCCTGAGTTTTATTAAGCTGAATCATCAAAAAAGGTGAAGCAGCCCATCAACGGTTGGAACAGTATTGATCAATAAAAATAGTGAATGTTAAGTTTATTTTTTTAAATCATATCAATATTCTATAATTTTGTCAATAAGGGTGATGCCATTATTTGTCAGGCCGAGCCATAAAAAGCCCGGCGTTAAGCCGGGCCTTTGAAATTGGAATTGAAAGCTTCTTAAACCCCCCCCTACCTGAACAGGTTGGGGTCATGATCCGATCGATGCAAGTGGTAATATGCATTTTCAGGGTAGAGGCCCATCAGGACACGGCCTCACCATCTGATGAATGAAAATGGCGTTCCTGTATTATCAGGGCAGCTCTAGATTCCTGCACTGCTCTAATAAACTACATCCTGGACAATAGCCCTGCCGCGCTCGGAAAGGCCGTAGCTGTCGAGCTCTCTTTCCAGCAGTTCCGGATCACCATATCCGCCGGCGATACCGTTCAGGCGGGCGGCTACGGTCGACTCCACCAGGTCCATGATATCCGGGTAGTAAGCCTTAATTTCAAGGGCCAGCTCTTCAACATTCTGCAGGTAGTATTTCTGGTGGTAGTCTTCAGCGAGATAGAACCGGTCCAGGGGTTCTATCGCAGTATGTATATTTGTGCCCAGCTGCTGTTCAGCCGTTTTTTTGCTATCCCGGGCCGCCTCTTCCTGGCTCTCATTATGGAAGAGGATCACGGCTCTGTACTGCCTGGACCAGCTTTTGGCAGCCGGGTTGTGGCTGGACCAAAATATTTCTAAAATATCCCCGTAAGATAACACTTCCGGATCGTAATCAATTTGAAAAACTTCGGTATGGTCGCCCAGGCGATGGTAGGTGGGATCCTCTAAAGTCCCGCCGGCGTAACCGACCCGGGTCCTGTAAACTCCTTCCATTTGCCCGAACCGGGCATCAGGTCCCCAGAATCAGCCCAGGCCCAGGGTGGCCGTTTCCAACCGGGCCGGCACCTGTTGATCCAGGGGCGGTATTGATTCATTTAGAAAAGCTTTTTCCTGTTCCATATCTTTAACATCCTTTCCAGCTTCATAGTCGAGATCGGATTCTTCTGGAGAGGAATCCGGTCTTTCTTGCAGTTGTTCACCGCAGCCGGCCGTAAATAGAAGGACCAGGGCCAGCAGGCAGCACATAAAAACCTTATTCATCTCTTATTTCCTCCAAATCGTTCTGAGCCTCGTCATAATAAGGATCAGTCGGTTCGACTTTTTCATAATAATAGGCGGCGCCCTCTTCGTTTCCCAGCAGGTAGTGAGCCCTGCCCAGGGCAAAAGCCAGCGGTTCTAACTGGCCGTAGATGTCTGTAATTAAAGCTTCCAATTCAAGGATTTCGGTCAGATAGTATTCTGCTTCAGGGCGCCGGCCCTGCTCCATTAGGAATTCGGCCAGCTGCAGCCGGCTGAAGGCCGGTTCCCGGTAACTATCTGCCATAAAAGGCCTCAACTCCATCAGTGAATCCAGGTAGGCAAGGCCCTCCTCAACATCAACATAATGCAGCAGCAAATTGCCCAAACGGGACACATAGGCTGGATTAAAGGGTTCCAGTTCGTAGGCCCGTTCTGCCAGTTGGAGCATTTCTTCAATTTCAGCAGGCGACTGGATCCTGCGGATCCGTTCTTCAATTAAAACGTTCAGGTTGTGATAGTTATCCGACCGGTATGGGTCGGTCCGCATAGCGCTTTGCATCTCCGTTATGGCCTGTTTAAAGTTGCCCCGTTCCATATATTCCTGAGAACGCCAGGTAGCATAGAGCCCGTGGATAAGGGTGAGGGTGAAGGCAAGGAGCACAATTCCTGCCGCTGTGCCGGCCAGGCCGATTATAAGGCCGCGCCGGCCGGGATTATTTTTTTCTTTACCGGGCCTGCCGAACCAACTATTCCGATCCAGGCTGCGGCCGACGCCCAGCAAAACAAACAGAAATATCCCCACGGCGGCCAGGGAAAAATTCCAGTCAATGACGCTGTGCGCGCCCAGGGCCAGAACCGGGATAAAAGCAGCCGTCCAATACTGCCACTCCCGCGGGGGAACCTTTTTCTTGACGCAATGGCGGATAAAAGCGGCAGCAAAACTGATCCAGATCCCTGTAAAAGCCAGGAAACCAAACAATCCGGCCTCAATCCAGACCTGCAGAAAATGGTTGTGAACTTCTGTGGAATTATATGGGAAATCCTGGTAGGTGCGGTAAAGGGCGTTCCACCCCCCGCCGCCTGCGCCCAGGATGGGATAATCTCCGATTATTTTTACAGCATCAACATAGAAATCAAGCCGGCGGTCCAGGTTGCGATCCAGGGAATGAGAAAAAAGGCGGTCATATAAACGCTCCGGCAGGACCCGGTTCATCGCAAAGCTTAACCTGGTATCTGTATCAGCCGTGCTGAGCATAATCTGGCGGGCGGTAACCGAAGTGCCCGGATAACGGTTGTAGATATGAACTTCAAGCCTTAAAGCTTTATCACTGGTGCGGAAAGAAAAGGTCTTTTCTTCCCAGCCATCGGTTTCGCCGCCGCTGTAGTCCAGCAGTTCAACGTCCCGGTAACCCTCTACGCCTTCCAGCACTTTGAGGCCCCAAACGTAGGCAGGGGAGCTGTTTTCAGATCCGGTTTCAGCAACGGCATTAACCTCTAAGCTTAAGCTGTACTCTTCACCGGGCCCAATATCGCCCACAACCTGTTCGATGCTCTGCAGTGCTTCTTTTTCATCACCGGCCCTTTCAAGACGTACCGGCCCCGTGGCGGGTAAGACAACTGCGACTATAAAAGCGGCAACAAGGGCAGCTGAAACTGCCCCGGCCAAAGCGAGGCGGAACCGGCGGCTCCTGCTCAGATAAAATTCCGCACCGCTGCCGAGAACCGCAGCAACAACCAAAGCGGCGATGATTATCAACCAGGCCCGGCCTGGCTCATCGGCCCGGAAGGCTGGATCGGCCATAAAAGCGGCCGGGACTGCCGCTACAGCAGTGACCGCCAGGTATAAGAAGGTGCGGAGCCTTTCACCCGGAGAAGCAATCAATACCAGGACCAGGGCCAGGGGCATAAGGAGCAGCCAGGCCCCGCGGGAAAAAGTCAGGATCACGGTAATCAGCATCAGCACTGCTGGAACTAAGTAGAGCAGCCTGGACCATTTAGCGGCCAGCGGCGCCAGGCCCAGGGCAAGAAAATAGGCTGCCATCAGGTATGCGGCGGCCGTATTTGCATAACCCATGGGGGAGGCTATGCGGGCCGATCTGTATGCTCCGGCAAACTCCCAGTATCCGGCGGCGGCGCCGAGGCTGGCTACAGTGACTATGAAGGCGGCCGCCAGGCAGATATGAAGCATTAGATTGACTCCCGGAGGGATGGGGGAAAAGTGATCGGCCCGCTCTTTAAGGGCCGGGTTGTTTTGAAGATCCCGGCTATCCGAGGTATCCGATGTTTTTTGAAACGGCCACCACCAGTAGCGGCAAATCTCAATAGCGGCCAGGTAGACCACAATGTAGGAGGCTATTTTTAAAAGTTCTTCCAGGGCATCGCGTTTGTGGACCGCCCCAAAGAAAGAGGCCAGGTAAGCCAGCACTAAAACAAGCAGGCAGATGTCAAGAGGCGACTCTATTAAACGCCCGTCCCTGGTCGCCAGGCGAAATAAACCCCAAACAATAAGCAGGCCAAAAATAACGGCCTTGGCAACCAGCAGTTCCCGCGGGAAAAAGAGGCCGCGTTCAAAGGGGCCAATCAATAACAATAAGGAAACCACAACCAGCATAATGAGCGGCCCCGCTTTTTTAAACCATGCTGTTAAATTACCCGCTTTCCCCGGATTCCCATGGTGTTCTTTCAGGGAACGGTCTTTTTTTGCTGCCGGTTTTGCCTGCTTTTTCTTTTTTTCTTTCCCTGATCCTTTCCGGGCCATTGTCTCCTCCAATTTTTATCCCTTTTAAAAATTCTTCACCGCAACGCCTATTGCTCGTATTTGATTAAAGGCTGCCCGCAGCAGTCCGGGCAGCCGTAATTACCACTTCAGATTATAATAACTTTAACTGCAGTTGAATTATAACCGGTTTGCTTCAGGTAGAAAGCTTGAGCCAGGCTTCTATCCTGATGCTATTCTTCGAAGATATCATCCGGGGCATTATCCTGGTAGGTATTGTCATCAGGATCGCTGAGCTCCAGGACGGCATCTTCCAACAAGTATATAGCTCCTCCGCTGCTGGCCCGGTTCCCTTCAAAGATATTGTTGTTTAAAGTAACCACGGCCTCGAAAGTGGCATAGATTGCTCCGCCGTCACGCCTGGCGTCATTGTTGCTGATGTTGTTTTCCTCCAATAATGCCGAAGCAGCCTGGATATAAATGCCGGCCCCGTTGCGTTCCGAATTGTTGCCGGTGATTTCATTGCCAATTACCGCAGGAGCTGCTTGCTCAATGATGACCAGCCCGCCGCCGTTGGGGGCGTTGTTATCGGAAATAACATTATTTTCAAAACGGGGCTCGGAGTTCAGGAAAATCATAACCCCGCCGCCGGCATCTCCAGCAGAATTGCCAACGATCATATTATCTTCAAACACCGGTGATGATTCGTTGAAAACGGCGGCTGCACCGCCTCTGGATTCAGCATTGTTGTCATTTAAATCATTACCGGAAACAAATGGGGAGGCTTGAAAGATAAAGATACCGCCCCCTGCCTGGTAGGCCGTATTGTCAATAATCGTGTTGTCGACTAGATTGGGTTCGGCAGCAAAGATTGAAAAACCGCCGCCGTTTTGAGCCCGGTTGTCGGAAATGGTATTACCTTCAAAGTTGGAAGGTTCCTCTCCTGAGCCGCTGATGGCGATGGCGCCACCGCTTCTTTCCGCAATGTTTTCCGTTATTTCATTGTTGCTGACCGTGACGGCGGACGAATGGGCAACAAAAATTCCGCCGCCCCCGCCTGTCGAGGTGTTATCACTTACTTTATTATTAGTTATAACCGGAGAGGATTCATGAACCATGATCCCCGCCCCTCTTCCGGCCACATTCTTAACAAAGATATTATATTCCACGGTGGGTGAGCTGCCGTTAATGATGATCATGCCGCCGCCATAATTAGCCCCTTCCTCCCGGGTTTCGCCATCAATAACAAATTCAAGGGAGGTTCTCGTACCGCCGCCGCCGGTGATGGTAAAACCGGAGATTACGGCCTCTTGGCTCTCCCCGCTTTCAAAAGTAACCACGGAGCCGGTCCGGCCTGCGTCTATTACGGTCTGTTCCCGTACTTCCGGATCTTCCGGATTGGTGCTGCGCAGGGTTATGTTTTTCCCGTTGAAATTAATATTTTCATTGTAACGTCCGGGGCTGACCACGATCACATCCCCGTCTTCCGCTGCATCAATTGCTTCCTGGATGGAAGAATAATCTTCGGGAACAGTTATAGCGCCCTCCTCAACGATTCCCGTGTCTCCATCGCAGGCGGAAAGCACAGCAACCAGTGTAATGAGCAAAACCACCATCACGATCATGCCCAGGGGGCGCCTTGCGATACCTATATTCATTTAAAGACCTCCATTCTAATTTACCTTTTTAAGATAAAGGTTTTCAGGCGATCCTCGACGCCCGAAAACCCTTAACTGGTGGACGTGAGGGGATTCGAACCCCTGACCTCTTGAATGCGAGCCAAGTGCTCTCCCAACTGAGCTACACGCCCTCGCAGGGGTATTATAGCAAATAGAGATCTATTAAGCAATAAGCATTCGCAGCAGCGATCGTGTCTAGTAACTGTAGGTTTCTTGACACGATCGGATACAACCGCGGGTAATTGCATCTATTCCCTATAGTTGGTATTATGCAAAAAAGCTTCTGGGGAGGGATCACAGCCATGGACTGACCGGGGTTTTTAAAAATTTGTCACACAGCTAACCGGTGCCTGGCACCGCATTGATATGAGTCGCTTCAGGGGCTAAATTAACTTAAGGGAAAAGGAGAAGGCTGATGCAAAAAAAACTGTTAGAGGCAATATTTTGCCGGATCAAGGGCGAGCCCTTCGCCGTAACCTACTGGGATGGAGACACAAGGGTCTACGGCACCAAAGATAAAGAAGGAGAGCCTTCCTTAAGGCTAATGATCAATGAAAAGCTGAATTTAAAAGAAATGTTCCTTGAGCCAGATGTCAAGTTCGGCGAAGCCTACATGGACAGAAAGATTGATTTTGAGGGCGATCTAAGGGCTATCTTCAGCCTGCTCCTCGAAAATGAGAACCTCTTTAAGGGCAGCACGGACCAAAAGGGCCTCCTGCAGCGCTTTTTAAAAAGCCAAAAAGAGACCTCCAGCCAAAAACAGGCCGAGAATGTACAGTACCATTACGACCTGGGCAACGACTTTTTCGAGCTGTGGCTGGATAAAACTATGAGCTACTCCTGCGCCTATTTTAAAAGCCCCGAAGACTCCCTCGATCAGGCCCAGCTCCAAAAGATCGACCACGTCCTGCGCAAGCTGCAGTTAAAAGAGGGAGAGCGGCTGCTGGATATCGGCAGCGGGTGGGGCTGGCTGCTGATCAAGGCCGCCAAAGAGTACGGGGTTGAAGCTTTAGGCATCACTTTGAGTAAGGAACAGGAAGAGGGAACGAAGCGGCGCATCGCTGAAGAAGGGCTGGAAGACCGGGTAAAGGTCCGCCTGGCCGATTACCGGGACCTGCCTGCAGAAGGACCTACTTTTGATAAGATTGTCAGTATCGGCATGTTTGAGCACGTCGGCAAAGACCATAAATCTGAATACTTCTCAGCCCTGAACAAAATGTTAAAGCCCGGCGGGCTCTCTTTGCTGCACACCATGACCCATCCCACTGAAATACCGACCAACCCCTGGCTTGAAAAGTACATCTTCCCCTGGGGCTATATCCCCTCCCTGCGGGAGGTAATGTGGGAGCTGCCCGAACATTCTTTTCACCTGATCGATGCTGAAAGCCTGCGCCTTCATTACTCCATGACCACCGGCCGGTGGGCCGACAACTTTGAAAAGGTAGTGGACCGGGTGGAAGAAAAATACGGAGAACGCTTTGTGCGGATGTGGCGCCTTTACCTGAATGGAGCTTCCATCTCGTTCCTGTACAGCGGGCTTGACATTCACCAGCTGCTTTTCAGCAAGGGGTTAAACAACGAACTGCCCCTGACCCGCGATTATCTCTATAAGATGTAGCGGGGAAACTTAACACGGCGGAGCGGAAGCGCCTGCTGCAATAACCTGATGTTTAAATTTTCGCAATTGACAACGCCCCATGATATGCTATCACAGCCTGAGATGAAAATATTGCCGTTATTTTCGTAGCAAAGAACTATTCTGAGGCTGTTTGCACACGAAAATGCTGCAACACCTCTGTCCTCCTGCTACACGCGGTGTTATAGCAAAACCTCCATCCCCCTGCTACGCCCTTGCTGCGGGTTGACAAGTCAGGCCTGATAATGTAGATTATTAATAATCATTATAAATATTGACTCATTATAAATACTGAGAGAAGGGCCCGGGATGAGCCTTTTATTTCAAGATCTATCAACCGAACTGGGAAACAGGAATATCCGCCCCTCGCACCAGAGAATCAAAGTGCTGGAGTATTTGACTAATAATCAGTGTCACCCTACCGTGGATCAGATCTTTAGAGATCTGCAAGGTGAAATTCCCACTTTATCAAAGGCTACTATATATAACAGCTTGAAATTATTTCTTGAAGCCGGCCTGATCAGGGCAGTGAAAATTGAAGACAATGAAACCCGCTATGACATCATCACCGAAGCCCACGGACATTTTAAATGCGAAGAGTGCGGGACAATCTCCAACTTTCAAATAGATATTGACTCAATAGTAACCGGAGAATTAAGCGGTTTTAAAGTTGTTGACCGGAACATGTATTTTAAAGGTATTTGTCAAAAATGCCTTTTAAATAAAAATCACACAACAGAAAGGAGTACATATAATGAGTGAAGAAAGTAAATGCCCGGTAACGGGAAAACCGGCAAACCCCACGGCACTGGGAGGCCCTTCAGTCAGAGATTGGTGGCCCAACCAGTTGAACCTGAAGATTCTTCATCAGAACTCGGAGTTGATTAACCCCCTGGATAAGGACTTCAACTATGCCGAAGAATTTAAAAAGCTCGATTTAGAAGCCGTTAAAAAAGACCTGTATGATTTAATGACCGACTCACAGGATTGGTGGCCTGCCGATTACGGCCACTACGGAGGGCTTTTTATCCGGATGGCCTGGCACAGCGCAGGCACCTACCGCAAAGGCGACGGTCGCGGCGGCGGAGGGACGGGGAGCCAGCGCTTTGCTCCCCTCAACAGCTGGCCGGACAATGCCAACCTGGACAAGGCCCGCCGTTTATTATGGCCGATCAAGCAAAAATATGGTAACAAAATTTCCTGGGCCGACCTGATGATCCTGGCCGGCAACTGCGCTTTAGAGTCGATGGGCTTTAAGACCTTCGGTTTCGGTGGCGGGCGCGAGGATGTGTGGGAACCGGAAGAAGATGTTTACTGGGGCCCCGAAAGCGAGTGGCTTGGCGACAAGCGCTATAGCGGTGATCGGGATCTGGAAAACCCCCTCGCCGCCGTCCAGATGGGTCTAATTTACGTCAATCCGGAAGGACCGAACGGTCAACCTGATGCCGTCGCTTCAGGCCGTGATGTCCGCGAAACTTTTGACCGGATGGCCATGAACGACGAAGAAACCGTGGCCCTGATAGCCGGAGGCCACACCTTCGGCAAATGTCACGGGGCCGCGCCGGATTCCCACCTGGGACCGGAACCCGAGGCCGCCGGAATTGATGAACAGGGCCTGGGCTGGAAGAGCAGTTACGGCAGCGGCAAAGGCCGTGATACCATCACCAGCGGCATTGAAGGCGCCTGGACCCCGACCCCGATAAAATGGGACAACAGTTATCTCGAGACCCTCTTTAAGTATGATTGGAATCTCGTTAAAAGCCCGGCCGGAGCCTGGCAGTGGAACCCTTCAGATCCCGAGGCGGCAGAAGCTGTGCCGGATGCTGAAGATCCCAACATCAGGCATGCCCCGATGATGACCACAGCGGACATGTCCCTGAGAATGGACCCCGCCTATAAAAAGATTGCCATGCGGTTCCTCGAGAACCCGAAAGAGCTGGAGGATGCCTTCGCCCGGGCCTGGTTCAAGCTGACCCACCGCGACATGGGCCCGCGCTCGCGCTATCTCGGTCCAGAGGTTCCAGAAGAGGAACTGATCTGGCAGGACCCGGTTCCTGATGTCGATCATGAACTGGTTGATGAAAAAGATATTGCAGACCTCAAGGAAAAGATCCTGGCTTCCGGCCTCTTAATTCCCCAGCTGGTCTATACGGCCTGGGCTTCAGCTTCTACCTTCCGGGGTTCTGATAAGCGGGGCGGGGCAAACGGGGCCCGCATCCGTCTTGAACCGCAAAAAGGCTGGGAGGTCAACCATCCTGACCAGCTAAATTCCGTGCTNGAAACTCTAGAAAAAATCCAGGAAGAGTTCAACAGCGCCCAGTCGGGCCAGAAGAAGATTTCACTGGCCGACCTGATCGTCCTGGGCGGATGTGCGGCCATTGAGCAGGCTGCAAAGAATGCCGGTCATGAGGTATCCGTTCCTTTCAATCCGGGACGCACCGATGCCTCACAGGAACAGACCGACGTCTATGCCTTCGAGGTGCTGGAACCGTTTGCTGACGGGTTCCGCAACTACTTAAAAAAGAAATATGCTGTACCGGCAGAGGAGCTGCTGCTTGATCGGGCCCAGCTGTTGACGCTGACCGCCCCCGAAATGACGGTTCTGATTGGCGGTCTGCGCGTATTGAATGCCAATTACGGGCAGTCTCAGCACGGCGTCTTTACCGATCAGCCGGAGACGCTCACCAACGACTTCTTCGTGAACCTCCTTGATCAGAAGACGGCCTGGAAGGCAGTAGATGAAGAGGGAGATGAGTTCGAGGGCCGCGATTCAGCATCGGGCGAACTGAAGTGGACCGGGACTCGGGTTGATCTCATCTTCGGGTCAAACTCCCAGCTCCGGGCTCTAGCTGAAGTCTATGCCTCCGAAGACTCCCAGGACAAGTTCTTAAACGATTTCATCTCTGCCTGGAACAAGGTCATGAACGCAGACCGTTTTGACCTGGCCTGAAAACCGAAATGACCCAACCTGAGCGCTTATAAACACCTGAAACCCCTTCCTTGCAAGGGGTTTCATTTTTTAAAATATGGGGTCAGGTCTTGAAATAACACTTTTTTTGCTCTAATACACCTTTGGGGGCAGGAACCTTTGGGGTCAGGTCTTGAAATGAACTTTTGGAACCCTTGAAAATATGGGGTCAGGTCTTGAAATAACACTTTTTTATTTACTGAGGATCTGGTCCTGATTCCAATAGTCGTCGTACAACTTTGCTAACTGTGGCATAGTGAAGTCCAAGGTAATCGGCAACCTCTTTCAAAGTATAACCATACTTGATATGGGCTTCATAGATTTTTTCATTTCTTTTTGCTTTCGTGAAATTTCCTTCGTCTGCAAAAACCTCTTTTATGCCTGGCCTATTTGCGTAGCGCTGATGTCGCGGTATCTCTTTAAAATTTTCCTTCTCCTTGAGTAGATCTTTGAACTGCTCGACGAAATCTTTACTGCCGAGTAGCACCTGCCCCTCAAGTTCATCCCAGGGGGGCTTTTTATTAATACCGGCCCGGACGAATTCACGGTACTGCTGCTGTGCCATCTTTTTATCGGTCCCAAATAGAGAAAGAAGCCAATCCACCGTAAGAAATTCCAAGGCTTTACTCATCCCTGCTGTAGGTCTGTAGCTACCCCATTGCCAGTGTTCCGGTAGTTTTACCAGCTTTGCCCGAACCGGGTTAAGCACCACATAGCGGCATAATTCAAGTAAATAGTTATCTTTATCTACCATGATAGCTTTGTATCTGCCCTGAAAAACATGTCCAACAAGTTCATGCCTCATGTTAAACCTCTGAGTGTATATGCCATTTAGCTGTCTCATACCAGAAGATAGATTGGCTTCGGGAGTCTCGATAATAAGATGGTAATGATTGCTCATCAGGCAGTAAGCATGGCAAAACCAGTTGTAGCGCTTGACGATTTCAGTAAAAATGTCCAAAAAGTTTGCACGATCACGATCATCACGGTAGATATCATTACGGGCATTACCCCGCGATGTTACGTGATAAAGCGCTCCTGGGTATTCAATACGTAATGGTCTGGCCATATTGATTACATTATACCTTTGGACGTGTCAATATTTCAAGACCGTTTTCTACTGGAGTGTAGTTTTGGGAAAAAAGTTATATTGTCGAGTAGACATATCTAAATCTCACCTTATCAACATCGTTTGCTGGTGCGATGGATTTACTATGCCCCTCTCAGAACCGGACATGAGGTTTTCCCTCATCCGGCTCTTCACCAATACTCACTTACGCTTTACCA
>SL_8KL_010_SEDDRAFT_10000420_pt1 | contig 36820 bp, 21 predicted proteins | sample SodLakKL_010_SED_4_FD_11160 | JGI IMG/M metagenome (IMG submission 11160)
AAAACCAAAACTTTCCCTCCAGCTAATATGTCATAATCCCGATTCTGGTTTACAAAAAGTGTAACCCATCCTACTTCTTACTCCCTACTCCCTACTTCTTACTCCCTACTCCCCTCCCCACACCTTAAACCCTATGTAAAAACGCACCCACCCCATCACATGGTATAACTGCTCTAAAAAAAACGGGCAAATCATATTGTGGCAAGCAAAATTAATGTAAATTTGCAGCCTAAAATAGAATCCCATGGCAAAAAGTAAAAAGAAAAAAGAAGAAGACAAAAACATTGTAGCTGTTGAGGAGGCACTCAGCAAGTCGGAGCAGTTTATTGAACGCTACCAGAACACGCTGATATATTCAGTTCTGGCCATTGTTATTGTTATTGCAGGATACATTGGTTATACGCGCTTTATTTTGGAGCCCAGAGAGCAGGAGGGCTTTGAAGAGATGTTTATGGCGGAACGTTATTTTGAGCGCGGGGATTTTGAGCTTGCCCTGGAGGGTGATGCTGAATATCCGGGCTTCCTGGACATCATCTCCGACTACCGGATGACAAAGGCTGCCAATATGGCCCGCTATTATGCCGGAATCAGCCTGATAAGATTAGGCGAGTATGAGGAAGGCATAGACCATTTGCAGGATTTCCGCAAGCGTGACACCTTCCTTGGGGCCATGGCCTATGGAGCTATAGGGGATGCCTATTGGGATATGGGCGACGAAGACAGGGCACTCCGTTTTTACAGGAGAGCTTATAATTACGAGCCAAATAACCTGACCACCCCGGCGTTCCTTTTCAAGGCCGGCATGGTATACGAGTCTATGGGCAGATATGATGAAGCGCTGGAGCGTTATGAGCGGATTCGCAAAGAATATGCCCAGTCTCAGGAAGCCCGTGACATCGAAAAGCATATCGCCCGCGCCGAAGCGAAGCTGTAATTTGCATCGGGCATCTGCATGCCACACCCGGTAATCTTAACATGAGCAATAGGATTTCGTTTATGGCTCATCTTATATACCATTGTATACATTATCCTTATCATGACAGCCAAGACAAAGAACCTTTCTGCCTACGCAGAACTCTCCGGTGAGGGTGCACCGGACATCCGTGACATGACCTTTGCCGTTGCGGTGGCCGACTGGAACCCTGAAGTTACTGAAGCATTGCTCAATGGCGCCCTGAATACCCTGAGTAAGCATGGTGCCGACATGGAAAATAACGTGCATGTCAGACATGTTCCCGGGAGCTTTGAACTGCCCCAGGCCGCCTCACTCATGATCGAAGGCCTCATGCCCGATGCCGTCATCTGCCTCGGATGCATCATACAGGGAGAAACACGTCACTTTGAATTCATAGCCCAGGCCGTGGCACAGTCATGTCTGCACCTGAGCACCGAATCTAATACTCCGGTGATCTTCGGCGTGCTGACCACCGATACCCACGAGCAGGCTAAAGAACGTGCCGGAGGCAGTCACGGAAACAAAGGGGATGAAGCCGCCGCAGCAGCCATCCGTATGGCCGCACTTAAGGTAGAGATGGACCCCATCGACGATGACATTTTCTTCGATAATGAATGACCGCTCACCCGGCGATAGTGAATTTAATCCGGCATAGTCAGGCATGCAAAAACAAAACCCTTCATATCTTCGGATCATATTTTTCGGCACACCCGAACTGGCAGCCCATGTGCTGGATGCCATCATACACAAAAAAATAGAAGTGGTTGCGGCGGTCACGGCACCTGACAAGCCCGCAGGAAGAGGCAGAAAGCTTAAGCAGTCGCCAGTAAAAAAACTGGCACAACAACACAACATCCCGGTACTGCAACCGGAAAACCTGAAATCCCCCGATTTCATTGAAGAGCTGAAAAGCTACAAGCCCGACCTCCAGGTCGTAGTAGCCTTCCGCATGCTTCCGGAGGCCGTATGGTCACTCCCGCCGCTGGGCAGCTTCAACCTCCATGCCTCCCTCCTGCCCGACTACAGAGGTGCCGCCCCCATCAACTGGGTCATCATCAACGGAGAAAAAGAAACGGGCGTCACCACATTCATGCTGGATCATAAAATAGACACCGGCAAGATGCTCTTCTGGCAAAAAATCGCTGTGGATGAATATGAAACAGCCGGAAGCCTGCACGAAAAAGTAAAAGAGAAAGGTGCAAGCCTTGTGCTTAAAACCATCGAAGCGATCGGAAGTGGTAATGTCAACCCGATGCCACAGGAAAAATGGTTACACGAAAACAGTACCCTGAATAAAGCACCCAGGATATATAAAGAAGATTGCCGGATCAAATGGGACCAANCCATTGAACATATCATCAACCACATCCATGGCTTAAGTCCCCTCCCGGGCGCCTTCACGGAAATATCAGACAAAAAAGCACAACAGGTGATGATGAAGATCTTTAAAGCCAGGCCCGACTACGAATCCACCAGGGTTATGTCTGGTACAATCCTCACAGACAATAAACATTACCTGAAAATTGCCGGGCGTGACGGACTTGTATCCGTTTATGAACTTCAAATGGCCGGAAAAAAAAGAATGACAGTGGAAGAATTGCTTCGTGGAATGGATTTTAGTCCCTTTACCCAGGCAAGATAAGGCAGAAAACCTTTCAAAAACGCGCAAAACAGGCTGTTTTTGGCCAAAGTTATTAACAAAAACCCCTATTTTTTCAACATTTTTCCATATTTTCTGCTTTAAACTTGCATTTTCCCGCAAATACCCTATATTTGCAATGGTTAATGGAAACTCTCTATTCATTTTACTAACCAAAAATTAAAAAAACATGAACAAAGCAGAACTAATTGATGCTATCGCATCGGAAGCAAAACTGACAAAGGCAGATGCCAAAAAAGCGCTTGATGCTTTTATCGACACCACAACCAAAGCACTGAAAAAAGGTGACAGAGTAGCACTTGTTGGCTTTGGCTCGTTCTCTGTAGCCAAAAGAGAAGCCCGCAAAGGACGTAACCCACAGAGCGGCAAAGAAATCAACATCCCCGCCAAGAAGGTAGTTAAGTTCAAAGCAGGAACTGAGCTCGCTGACAAAGTGAAGTAGTCACCCGCTACAAAACATGTCAAACCCCGGCAAAGCTGCCGGGGTTTTTTTATGTCCCAAAAAACCATTACACGAGAATTACTAACTTTACAGTCTTAATCCATCAACATCAACTATCATGGACATCTCAGAGAAACTCAAATATTTTGACCCCAGTGGTGTAGGTAACACCTCCAATAACATTTTTGGTTTGCCTTTTGAAGTAAGCGAGTCAAAACTTGTTTTTATTCCTGTGCCATGGGATGTCACGGTTACCAATCATGCAGGCACCTCCAAAGGGCCCATGAGTATTTTTCAGAATTCGTTCCAGATAGATCTGTATGATCCCCTGGTGCCCAATGCCTGGAAAGAAGGGATCGCCATGGAAGCCATAGATCCCGTTACCGCCAGCCGAAACACAGAAGTTCGCAAAAAGTCAGAACGTGTCATCCGGTACCTGGAGTCTGGTGCCGACCTGGAGGATAATCAACAAATAATGCATCTCACAGAGCATGTAAATCAAACATGCGACAGCCTGATGCTCGAGATAGAGAAAAAGTGTCTGCAGTACATTGAAAATGGGCAAATTCCCTTTATTGTCGGAGGTGACCATAGTGTGTCACTGGGGCTGATACGGGCACTCGCCCTGCAAGAAAGTTTTGGCATCCTGCAGATTGATGCCCATGCCGACATGCGTGTCGCCTACCAGGGCTTTGAACACTCACATGCCTCCATCATGCACCATGCACTTAACACCGAAGGGGTATCGCAAATCGTGCAGGTGGGAATCCGGGAGCTCTGCAATGAAGAGATACAGACAATTTCCATGAATCACAAAACGGTAAAAACCTTCTTCGACCACGATCTGCATCAACGTATGTATGAAGGCGAGGTGTGGGGCGAGATTTGCCACGACATCATCGACAAGCTGCCGGACAATATTTATGTCACCTTCGACGTGGATGGCCTGGAGCCTGCCTGTTGTCCGGGTACAGGCACCCCGGTTCCCGGAGGGCTGTCGTATAACCACGTGATGCATCTGCTCGGAACAGCATTCAATGCAGGTAAACGTTTCATCGGCGCCGACCTGGTGGAAACAGGACCCACCAAGCTCGACGGCATCATCTCTTCAAGGATCCTTTATCGCCTCGCCGGCATGATGATCAAAAGCAACGAATAACCTCCCCCTGCATCACCCTCAAGCAGGGGATCAGTACATTGGAATTGTTTTTACCAGCTCTTTAAACCTGTTACCGCGTGCTTCGAAATCAGGAAAGGCATCGTAACTGGTGGCTGCCGGCGAGAGCAGGCATATTTTGCCGGGTGATGTTATCCTGGCCGCATGTGTCACAGCATCATCGAACGAATCGGCCATGTAAAGGTGTTTATCCCGGAAGGCATGCATCTTCTCTGCCATCGCCATCATACGCTCACCGGCATCACCAGTAAAAACAAAGTTGTATATCCCCGATTGGGAAAGTTCCTCCATCAGGCTTTCGATGTGCACGCCGCGGTCTTTTCCGCCCAGTATCAGGGTAGCCGTATCCGGCAGGGCATCAACTGCAGCCAATGTGGCCTCAGGGATGGTGGCGATGCTGTCGTTGTAGAACACTACCCCACGATAACTTCCTGCATATTCCAGCCTGTGGGGCAACCCCCTGAAGTCTCCGACCACCTCTTCTATTACCTCCGCATCCACTCCTTTAGCCACAGCAGCAGCCACAGCAGCGGAAATATTCACCAGGTTATGCTCGCCGGCAAGCATTCGCTTTCTGCTTAAACCGGAAAATCGCTTCACGTCGTCACCAAGCCGGCAAACCAGGTCTTCCCCATCAAAAAACACATTCCCATAAAAATCAGAAGACCTGTTGCCACCCAGCATGATGGTCTTTGACTTCGTGTCGAGCCGGGGAATCAGCCTCTCCAGCACATTGTTTTTCGGATTATAGATACAGAGATCCCCTTTGGCCTGCCAGCGGACAATATTCAGCTTTGCCTGCTGATATGATTCATAGCTGGCATAATGGTCCAGGTGTTCTTCAAAAATATTCAGCAGGATGGCCAATGACGGAGATAATTTAACCCCCTCAAGCTGATGGCTGCTCATCTCAAACACAACCACAGTATCGTTTCCGATGCTGCCAGTCATGTCAAAACATGGCACGCCAATGTTACCAAGCAAAACAACATCCTTGCCGCCTCTTTCGAGAATCTGATAAAGGAGGCTCGCTGTAGTACTTTTTCCCTTGGTGCCCGTTATGCCTGTCACCTGGCGACGGTACAGCGACAAGAAGATCTCTGTTTGTGATGTGATGACACCCTTACGTGAGATACCATCGAGCACCGAAAAAGGGATACCGGGGGATTTGATGATTACATCAGCCGCAGCTATCCCGCTAAGGTAACCCGGACCTGTGCTGATATGAATTTGTTCGTTTCCGGCGGTGAGATCGTCCGGCAGCCTCACATGAGGGTTTTTGTCACATATCATGAGTTTTATACCGTGCACGTGATGCTTCAAAAGTGTATAGGTCGACCTCCCCTCCCGGCCAAAACCCAGGATGGCCACCCGCTTCCCCGAAAACAGCTTGTTGAGATGTGTTTTTATTATCATGGGATGGTCATTTAAAGCAAAACAGGCCCTGGCAGCCAGACTAACGGATCAGCCTCTTATCAAGGCCTTTCAGAGCTTCTTTTACCATGGTTTCAAAGCGGGCATCCAGGCAATGATCATCGTCAAAATGCTGTAAATGCTCTTTGATGTCCTGGTGCTGATATTTTTCATACAGATGGCTATGCCTGTATGCCTGAAGAAGATCCGGCAATTTCTCTCCCTTGACCTCCATATGTTTAATGATATAGACCACAGCGGTGTTGACCTCGTCTGTGGTCCCCACGCACTCGAAAGGCTTGTTGCGGCCATCACCGCAAAGGTCAAACAGCATGCTGCGCAGCTCCGTGTCCCGAAACAAATTTGCCCCGAATATCTCCTGCAGGTAATGCTGAGGCAGAAATGGTGACAAGATGACATAGGTAAAGAGGCATTTGGCGCATTTGCCACACCAGCGGTTTTGTTTGCTTCCGGCATTACAGCTCCTGAACACATGGTGATGATCTGTAAAACCTGAAAAAAGGGCTCCAATCTGCAATTCATTCAATGGTCGCAACAGGCTGAAATAGTTTATGTGCTCATCCAGATACTGATACGCATAGCTGCGGAAATCCTTCTCGAACGCCAGCGATTTGCTGTACTGATGGTTGATCATGGTTCCGGGCACCGAGGGCTCATTGGCACTCGACTCATTTGATAACGCCACGTGTTTTACCCCGACCCGGGTAGCAACAAAAGAGGATGCAAAGGCAAGCATGGCAGAAAAAGGAGTATGTCCATTAAGGAAGCCCCTTTTGTTCAGTTCGAGCAGCAGAGGATCCATCTGTCTGTCCATCGTGATTATTTCCCCGGAAGGGAAACCTGCCTGGGATAAGACCCCCGCTGTGGCACCCCTGGGATTTATCACAAAGGGGATCAGCTGGTAACCGGCTCGTTTTAACAGTTCAAGGGTGACAACAGAGTCCTTTCCCCCGCCTACAGGCACCAAAACGCTTTCAGGAGGAGGGTATACCTTTAGCCGGTCCGCAGCCGGCTCTGAAGACCCCGGGGAATGCTGGTCCGTATCGGGATGATTCGTAATGAATTCAAGCATATCATCGCCAGGGATATCTATCCCATTGGTATAAAAAAACTCTCCAAGGCCATGCTGATAAAGCTTAAACCACCACGCCCGCTGATCTTCCGATAATGCGCCACACCACGTCTCAATATAGGGGGAGCAGAATGCCTTCCAGTAACTCACCATTTCAATCATGCCAAGCTGAAAGCCCCATCCTTCAGCCTTTGAAGGATTTGCCACCAGGTTTTTGCGCCAGTTTCCATAATGGATCTGCCAGCGTGGATGAAATGAATATTGGTCACCTGCATCAAAAGAGAATCCCACAGAGGTGTTCCCTTCAGTATGTTTTATGTCGAAATCCCTGTATACGAATACTGGATATGCTTGTCGCAGCCTCTTAAAAACGTCTTTATGGTCACTCCCTGTCATGTTGTGGTAATATGTAGCACATCCCGGACATTGTTCGTGCTATGTTCCTAAAGTAAGTCATGTCAAATCGATGTATAGATGAGATAAATCCGTTTCTGCCAATATTTGCAGCACCCTTTCAGCGCATAATTATGAACAATGGCAAAGATTTTGTTGTTAAAGTGTTGAACAACGCATCAAAATTACGAAAATCCCCGAAGGGGAGCGATGTTAAATCACTGTTTTATACTATGAAGGAGCACAAACATAATAAGCCAACCAGTGGTAAGTTGCTGATCAGCGAACCAGCACTGCGCGATTTCTATTTCGGGCGCAGCGTGGTATTGCTGGTAGAGCATCATAACAAGGAAGGCACCATAGGTTTGATTCTCAATAAACCTATTCATCTGAAACTTAACCAGGTTGTCAAAGAGTTTCCTGATAATGATTTTCCGCTTTTCCTGGGAGGTCCGGTACATCCCGAGCGCCTCTTCTACCTGCACACCCTGGGAGATAAGGTACCCGGTAGTATTGAACTCATCCCCGGCTTGTTCTGGGGCGGCGAGATCAATAAGCTCATGGAGCTTATAGGCCTGAATCTTGTCACTCCCGAAGAAGTACGTTTTTTTATTGGTTACTCAGGCTGGGAACCTGATCAGCTGGAAAAGGAGATGAAGGAAAAGTCATGGGTGGTAACCCAATGCAGCATTGATACGGTGATATCCCGCCATCCGGAGAAACTTTGGAGCAACATGCTCAAGGAAATGGGTAATGATTATGCCATCTGGGCTAACTTTCCCTCCGACCCCATCCTTAACTGATCCCAACCTCATAATACGCAATCAGCTTCCCACGCAATCAGCTCCCAAAGATCAGCGTCAGAATCTGAGATGGCTTGGCCGACTCTCCCTTGATGATGCAATGTGCCTTTGCATAAAAAGGCTCTCTTTCTTCGAGCCTGTCCTTTACAAAGCGGTGCAGGTCCCCGCCTTTCAGATCTGCCACCAGGGGCCGTTTTTTTCTGGCGTTTTCCAGCCTGTAGGTAAGGCTGACCGAACTCATTTTGAGATATACGGTTACACCATGCTCATTCATGAACTCCATGTTGTCGAAGTGGCATGGGGTGCCACCTCCCGTGGAAATCACTGAGCGTTGCATGGAGATGGTTTCATGTAACAGCTCCTTCTCTTTTCTGCGAAACCAATCTTCTCCCTCATGCATGAAGATCTCCTGGATGGTTTTTCCGGTCCGCTTTTCAATTTCCTGGTCGAGATCCAGGAAGTCATACTCCAGCTTGCGCGCCAGGCGCTTGCCCAGCGAACTTTTACCGCATCCCATAAAACCTACAAGATATATCCGCATGATGCTGTTTTTCACAAATGTACACATTATCTATAAGTCCATATACATTTGCATGATACATGTTTTTTAACATGTTACTTTTTAATTATATTCTCATGGCAGACAAACCGCCAGAACTCATTATCTTTGGCCTTAGGGATTATTTATCCGCGTTGCGAAGCATCCGCGTCATCCGCGTTCCATTCAGCAAACACCAAAAAACAACATAACACATCATTACAGTATGATTAAGATAGTTACCATCGTAGGGGCACGTCCCCAGTTTATCAAAGTGGCCCCGGTGAGTCGGGCCATTGCACAAAAGAAGGACCTGCAGGAAGTGCTGATCCATACCGGGCAGCACTTTGATCAGAACATGAGCAAGGTTTTTTTCGATCAGATGGAGATCCCCAGGCCCAAACATTTTCTTAACATACACAGTTTATCACACGGTGCGATGACAGGTCGTATGCTGGAAGAGGCGGAAAGCATCATGGCCAGAGAGCGTCCGGATATCGTGATGGTGTATGGCGACACCAACTCCACCCTGGCAGGCGCGCTGGCTGCAGCCAAGCTTTCCATCCCCGTCGCCCATGTGGAGGCGGGGCTCAGGTCGCACAATTTGCACATGCCCGAAGAGATCAATCGTATCCTCACCGACAGGATAAGCCGCATACTATTCTGCCCAACCAGGGCAGCTGAAAAAAACCTGCGACGGGAAGGCTTTGACAACTTTCCCTGCGACATACACCTTACAGGAGATGTAATGTATGATGCCTCCCTTCTTTTTAAAGATAAAGCCAGGAAGCCGGCTAAGGTTCGCTTGCCGGCCAATTTCGTGCTGGCGACCATACACCGGGAGGCCAACACCAAAAACCCTGCCCGTCTGGCCAGCATCATCAGCGGACTCAACCGCGTGGCAGAAAAGCAGCCGGTGGTCTTCCCCATACACCCCCGGACATACAAAGTCATTAACGGCAATGATCTGCCGCCATTATCCAAAAATATAAAACTCATTGAGCCGGTAGGGTATCTGGAGATGCTCCACCTCCTGCAGCACTGCCAGCTGGTGCTGACCGACAGCGGTGGCGTGCAGAAAGAAGCTTATTTCTTTGAAAAGCCCTGCATCACCCTTAGGGAGGAAACCGAATGGACAGAGCTTGTGGATGCGGGCTACAACAAACTTTGTGGCACCAACCCCGACAACATATACCAGGCTGCGCAGGATTACCTGAAAGAGCCCCCGGCGTTCGAAAAGGGACTGTATGGAAAAGGAAATGCCTCAGCGATCATTGCCGAGGCACTCCTTGCTTCATAAAGCTTTGGTCATGATCATCCTGGCTGTATTATCCCGGCTGCATTTGTTTACCGGTAAGAAATGNACTCACAGCCATTGTGTAAGCCATCAAAATACATCAGATGCTATACGTAACCTTGTGCGATCATCGCATCAGCCACTTTCACAAAGCCCCCGATATTGGAACCCTTCACGTAGTTGATGAAGTCACCATCTTTACCATATTCCTTGCAGGTATCATGGATATTGATCATGATGTTATGCAACTTTTGGTCCACCTCTTCGCGGGTCCAGGACATACGCATGGCGTTCTGGCTCATCTCAAGGCCTGATGTAGCCACACCGCCGGCATTGGCCGCTTTTCCGGGGCCATACAAGATCTTGTTGGCCAGGAAAACCTCCGTGGCTTCCGGCGTAGAAGGCATATTNGCACCTTCAGACACACAAATGCATCCATTCTTGACAAGCGCCTTTGCCTCCTCTTCGTTAAGTTCGTTCTCCGTGGCACATGGCAGAGCGATATCGCACTTTTCCATCCACGGACGACTTGTATCTTCAACATATTTACAGCCAAACTCATCGGCATACTCGCGAATGCGGCCACGCTTGATGTTTTTCAGGTTCATCACATAATCGAGCTTTTCCGCATCGATACCATCCTTGTCATAAATATAGCCATTTGAATCAGATAAGGTCACAACCTTTCCACCCAGCTCGTTGATCTTTTGAGTGGCAAACTGAGCCACGTTACCCGATCCGCTCACTGCAACGGTCTTGCCTTTAATCTCTTCGTTGATAGTGGCCAGCATCTCCTGGGCAAAATATACCGTACCATAACCGGTGGCTTCCGGACGAATCAGGCTGCCTCCATACTCACGGCCCTTACCGGTAAAAACACCTGTAAATTCATTTTTGATGCGCTTATACTGACCGTACATAAACCCGATCTCACGGCCACCCACACCAATGTCGCCGGCAGGCACGTCGGTGTCAGGACCAATGTGACGGTACAACTCTGTCATCAGGCTTTGCGTGAAACGCATCACCTCCTCATCAGACTTCCCTTTAGGGTCAAAGTCGGAGCCACCCTTGCCACCACCAAGAGGCAGTGAGGTAAGACTGTTCTTGAATACCTGCTCAAATGCCAGAAACTTCAGTACACCCAAATCGACGGTGGGGTGAAAACGCATGCCTCCTTTATAAGGGCCAATGGCACTGTTCATCTCAATACGGTAGCCCCTGTTAACCTGCACCTCGCCTTTATCATCGATCCACGGAATGCGGAAAATGATCACTCGCTCGGGTTCGATCATGCGCTCAAATACTTTGGCCGCTTTGTATTTAGGGTTCTCATCAAGAAATGGAATAATGGTTTCGGCCACCTCTTTCACGGCCTGGTGAAAGGCCCGCTCCGAAGGGTTCTTGGCCACTACATAATCCATGAACTTTTTTAGTTGTGCATCCATCACGTTGTTCTTTTTAGTGAATAAAATATTGATTGTTCGAAAACACGTTGTTTTTCAAAAACAATGTTAGAACATTATAGCCCATGCTCCTTCTATTTGGAAAAAATAATTTTTTATGTGTTTTCCTTGCATATGTCAATTATTTTTTGTAAAGCCGCCATCTTTCCCTTTTGTGATTATTTTTGTACTTTCATCGTATCTAAAATGGGAGTTGTCCAGACAGGAAATAATCGTTAAACATGCTTATTCATGACATCAGATAACAGCCAGAGCTCACACCTCAAAAACCCTCTGCACGAGCAGCCCGATATAGATCAGCCCCTGGCCATCAGCCAGGAAGAGATCAGGAAGCTTCTGGCAGAGAAGAAGGAACGTCTGAAGGAGTTGGGCGCCATTCATAAGACCACAAACATCCTCAAGGAAGAGAAACCCATTCCGGAGATGCTGCAAAACATCGTAAAGGTGCTGCCTCGGGCATGGCAGCATCCGGAACAGGCCATTGCCAGGATAAGGTACGGTGATCAAAGCTTTCTGAGCAGGGGAGGTTTCAAAGAAACACCCTGGGTACAGCGAAAAAGCTTTGAGACCATCGACGGCACCGAAGGAAGTATTGAAGTTTTCTACCAGGAAAAATTCCCTGAACAGGATGAAGGGCCTTTCTTTATTGAAGAACGGCATCTTATCAATAACCTGACCAGCCTGATCACGGGCCATCTCAATACGCAAATCGGAAAAGGACTCCTGAAACAAGCAGCCAAAGAGGAAGAGGTTTCGGAAGACCTTCAACATGAGCGAAGTCACTCTGCCATGAGCAGGCAGCTGCTTCAGAAATTTCTCAACAAGCATAACTCCGACCGCGACATCTACCACGATCTCATGCAGTACAAGGTAAGAGAGATCCTCCTGGTGGCCAATCTCTACGATGCCTACATCATTGAACAGGAAGGCCGTTTTTTTGATCAGGTTACCGGCGAGTATTACCAGCTAAACCTGTCATCGGCTCCCCGTATCACCGGAGTATCCACCCCCGAAGAGGCTCTTGAAAAGCTCCAGGAAAAGCACTTTGACCTTGTCATCGTAATGATGGGTGTGGAAAAATCCATGCCCATCAAGCTCAGCAGCATCATCAAACAGATCTACAACAACATCCCCATCTTCATGCTGCTCAACAACAACTCGGATATCGCCCTGTTTGAAGATGGCAACAAGCCCATTACATCTATCGACAAGGTGTTTGTCTGGAACGGCGACTCCAAGGTATTCCTGGCCATGGTAAAATACAATGAGGACAGGATGAATGTAGAGAACGATATTCAGATCGGGATGGTAAGGGTCATATTGCTGGTGGAAGACTCGGCCAAATATTACTCGCGTTACCTGCCCATCCTGTATAGCATTGTGATAGAACAAACACAGCATCTTATTGAAGAAGTGAACACCGATGAGCTATACAAGCTTTTGAAGATGCGCGTGCGCCCAAAGATATTGCTTGCTTCCACCTACAATGAAGCGGTATCCCTGTTCAATAAATATAAGGACAACCTGCTTTGTCTGATCTCAGATGTAAAGTTCGACAAGGACGGAGAGCTTGACCCAAAGGCCGGTATTAAACTCATGGAGTATGCCAAAGAGATGGTCCCCAACCTGCCTACCGTGTTGCAAAGCTCCGACAAGGAAAATGCAGACGAAGCTTACAAGCTCAAGTCTACGTTCATAAATAAAAACTCAGAAACGCTGAAACAGGATTTGCAGAGCTTTATCAACTACTATCTTGGTTTTGGCCATTTTATTTATAAGGACGAGGAAGGCAGGCGTGACCTGGCAGTAGCCCGGTCGATGAAGGAGTTCAGGACACACCTTAAGACCATTCCGGAAAAGTCACTTATATACCACGCCCGCAAGGATCATTTCTCACACTGGCTGATGGCCCGTGGCGAAATACAGATCGCAAAACGCATCAAGCCCTTGAGGGTCGAAGATTTCGAATCGCCGGGCAGCCTGCGTCACTACCTCATCGATGTGATCGAGCAATGCATCCACGACAAGCAGAAAGGAAAGGTGATCAATTATGAAGAATCGGCCCTGCTGGACGACACCAACGTGGTTAGCCTTTCGCCCGGTTCGCTTGGCGGGAAAGGCAGAGGCCTTTCTTTTGTCAACATGATCATCAACAACTTCGACTTCAATGAGCTGGTGCCCGACATCCGTATTGTCACCCCAAAGACATCCATCATCGGCACAGAAGAGTTCGAACGTTTTGTCGAGAATAATGAACTTTACCATAAAATTTATGGAGAGACCGACTACGAAAAGGTGAAAAACCTTTTTATAAAGGGTAAGCTTACAGTGACCTTGCGCAAAAGACTCAAAACCTATCTGTCCGTGATAGAAAAGCCCCTGGCGGTAAGATCCTCAAGCCTTTTCGAGGACTCCCTGATGCAACCATTCGCAGGCATTTTTGATACCTTCCTCCTGCCAAACAACCATCCCGACCTGAACGTACGCCTGGAGCAGCTCATGAATGCCATCAAGCTGGTGTATGCCTCCATCTTTTCCCCTACGGCACAGTCCTATTTCAAGGCGGTGAATTATAAGATTGAAGAAGAGAAGATGGCTGTCATCATCCAGGAAGTGGTAGGCCACGAATACAACGGCTGCTATTACCCGCATATCAGCGGCGTGGCGCAATCCTATAACTTTTATCCTTACTCCTACATGAAGCCCGACGAAGGCTTTGCGGCCATCGCCGTGGGGCTGGGAAAATATGTGGTGGAAGGCGAAAAAACCTACCGTTTCTCACCCATCCACCCCCAACTCGAAATGTATACGCCAAAAGAGCTGTTCAAAAACTCCCAGGTGCATTTCTACGCGGTAGACCTGGCAAAGAATGACCTGAACCTGCTCGATGGAGAGGATGCCGGACTGGTAAAACTGGAAATACAGAATGCTGAAAAGCATGGAACACTAAAACACTGTGCTTCCGTGTATGACTTTAACAGCGAACGGCTTATCCCCGGGATCACCGATGCAGGACCCAGAGTGGTAAACTTTGCCAATATATTGAAATACAATTATATCCCCCTGGCAAAAACCATTGAGGTGATCCTCGATATCATCTCAGAATCCATGGGTACGCCCATAGAGACCGAGTTTGCCATCGACCTCAACAAAGACAAGGAAGGCCGGGCTTCATTCTATCTTCTTCAAATCAAGCCCCTTATCAAAAACATCATCGAAACAGAAATCAATATCGACAAAATAGACAACGACAAACTGTTGCTCTACAGTGAAAATGGCATGGGCAACGGAAGGAATCAGGATATCAGAGACGTGGTTTATGTAGATGTTGACCGTTTTGACAAGCTGAAAACAGAGAAAATACGTGATGAGATTGAAGAGATCAATGCCAACATGACAAAGGAAGACCGGCAGTATATTCTCATAGGACCGGGCCGCTGGGGTACCAGGGACCGCTTTATTGGTGTCCCCGTAAACTGGTCGCAGATATCCAACGCCCGCATCATTGTGGAGATGAGCATGGAAGACTTCCCCCTGGATGCTTCCCTGGGGTCACACTTTTTCCATAATGTGATATCCATGAATGTAGGTTACTTCTCAGTGAAACATAATGACCTGATCGATTATATCAACTGGGATGTGTTAAAGAATGCATCCACAATAAGTGAAAAAAAATACGTGAAACACGTACGTTTTGAAAAACCCCTGGAGGTGATCATGGATGGAAAAAAACGCCATGCCCTGATCTATTTCCATGATCAGAGAGAATAATCCCCTTTATAAATGCAGAAACAAATGAGCGCCATTACAAAATACCATTACGACGAAAAATACGCTACAGACTCATACGAGTTTAAAGAGATCACCTATGAAGACCTTATGCAGAAACGCATCATCAACGTGCTGCTGATATGCAGTAACTATGATGCCTTCATGCTTGAAGAAGACGGACGTATCAACGAAAAGATTTTTCTGGAGTACACCTCCAAAAACCTGCGCTATCCCCCACAGTTTACCCAGGCAAGCTCCTCAGAACAAGCTTTTGATCTTCTGGAGAAGAAGGACTTTGACCTGGTGATCACCATGCTGAATGTGGGCAAGATCGATTGCTTTGAGATGGCCAAAAAGGTAAAAGAGCGACACCCCAAAATTCCCATTGTAGTGCTGACACATTTTTCGCGGGAAGTGTCCCTGAAGTTACGCAACGAGGACCTGAGCGGCATCGATTATGTTTTTAGCTGGCTGGGCAATGCGGGGCTCCTGCTTGCCATCATCAAGTTGCTGGAAGACAGAATGAATGCCGACCATGACATCGAGCAGGTCGGCGTGCAGGGCATCTTGCTGGTAGAAGACTCCATACGCTATTACTCTTCTTACCTGCCTACCATATATAAGGTCATCTTCGACCAGACCAACGAGCTGATGACTGAAGGACTTAACGAGCACAGGAAAACCCTTCGCATGCGAGCGCGACCCAAGATCTTGCTGGCCAAAACCTATGATGAGGCCTTGAGCCTTTATGAAAAGTACCAGGACAACTTGCTGGGGGTAATTTCTGACATCAGCTACGCAAAAGAGGGTAAGCGCGATAACCAGGCCGGGGTAAAGCTGGCCAAACATATCCGCGAACGACACAGCCAGATCCCCATATTGCTTCAATCTTCAGAAAAATGGGATGCTACGCTCAACAAGGACATCGATGTAAGCTTCATTGACAAATACTCCAAAACCCTTTTGATTGAGCTCAAACACTATATCAAGGAAAATTACGGTTTCGGTGATTTTGTCTTCAAGGATCACAGCACGGGAAGGGAGCTTACCCGCGCCAATAATCTACACTCACTGCAGGTAAAGATCGCCAAAGCAGATCCAAAAGTGTTGGAGTATCACGTCACAAACAACCATTTCTCCCGATGGCTTAAAGCCAGGGCACTTTTTTCCATTGCCAACATCTTTGCACAGAAAAGCCGTGATGATTTTGATCACATTGAAGAGGTACGCAGTTACCTGATAGACACCATCGCTAATTACAGGCGCACCAAAGGAAGGGGCATCATTGCAAGCCATCTGGACGAATATGCTGTGTTTACGCGCCTCGGTGATGGCCAGCTGGGAGGCAAGGCCCGTGGACTGGCCTTTATCGATTCGGTGATAAACCGCTATAAGATTATGTACCACTGGAAAGACGTTACATTATCCATCCCGCGAACCGTCGTGCTCACCACCGATATCTTCGACGAATTCATGGAAGACAATGATCTTTATGACTACGCACTGTCGGATGTGAGCGATGAAGAGGTACTCGAACGGTTTGTGCAAAGCAAAACGCCATCCCGCATGCGTTCCTTTATCCGTGAAATCGTTGACTTTTTCAAGTCGCCACTTGCCGTGCGCTCCTCCAGCCTCCTCGAAGATAGCCACTACCAGCCTTTTGCCGGGGTATACTCCACCTATATGATCCCCAACAACCACCATGAGCAGCATGTTCGCATGCAACAGCTCGACCAGGCGATCAAAAGCGTTTATGCATCCGTATTCTTCCGCGAAAGCAAAGCATACATTGAGGCCACAAGCAATGTGATCGATGAGGAGAAGATGGCTGTCGTCGTCCAGGAAATGTCCGGCCGGTCTTATGGCAGTATGTTCTACCCAACCATCTCAGGAGTAGCCCGCTCAGTGAACTTCTATCCTATCGAACCCGAAAAATATGAAGATGGCGTAGCCAATATTGCCTTCGGACTCGGTAAAACCATTGTGGATGGAGGTATCTCCCTGCGTTTCTCACCAAAATACCCGGAAAAATCACTCCAGCTGGCAAACACCGACATCGCCCTGCGCGACAGCCAGAGAGAATTTTATAGCCTGAACATGGATCCCGAAAAGTTTTATCCCTCCGTGGATGAAACCATAAACATGCACAAAACACGTATCAGACAGGTAAAAGGAGCCTCCTCACTGAAATATGTTGTGTCTACCTACGATTATGAAGATCAGATCATACGCGATGGACTTTACGAAAACGGGACCCGCATCATCACATTCGCCAATGTGCTCAAGCATAAATCATTCCCCCTGGCAGAAATCGTGGAAGAACTGCTCTGGATCGGCCAAAATGAGATGAATAACCAGGTAGAAATTGAGTTTTCTGTTAACCTGGATGTGCCCAAAGGTGAAAAAAGAGAGTTTCACTTTCTGCAAATACGTCCCGTGGTGGAAACACAAGAAAAAAACAGGATACAAGTGGATGTCTGTAAGCCCAAAGAGGCCATCATCATCAGCCATAACGCACTGGGTAACGGGATTATCGACGACGTACATGACTTTGTATACGTGAAACCGGAGGCCTTCGACCCCGCGAAAACCAAAGAAATCGCAGAGGTAATTGAAAAGATCAACAAGACGATCAAATCGAGAGGAGATAACTTTATCCTGGTAGGCCCCGGCCGCTGGGGGTCCAACGACTCGTGGCTCGGCGTACCGGTAAAATGGGCGCAGATATCTGCCGCCAGACTGATTGTGGAATCCGGAATGAAAAATTACCAGATCGACCCAAGCCAGGGAACACACTTTTTCCAGAACCTGACATCATTCAGCGTGGGTTATTTTACCATTAACCCATTTCTGAAAGAAGGACATTATGACGTGGACTACCTGAATAAACAACCCGCCGAATATGAAGACGAATTTGTCCGGCATGTAAGGTTTAAAAAACCCGTTGTGGTAAAAATAGACGGCAGCAAGAAGCGGGGTATCGTGATGAAACCGTAAGGAGTACTGGGCACTGAGCTCTATAGAGACAGGGCTTGACCTGTCTGGTAACAGCCAAAAGCAGGGCCAAACCTTTAGACCTTCAGAAATATAGAACTTTTGACCTTTCGCAAAATTTAATAGAATTGTTTGTTTTAGTCACAAATAAGGGCTAAATTCGCCCCTTATTGATAATTAATTAACAACTATCACTTATTGTTCCATTTTTTAAATCCAAGTACCATGAATTTAGAAAAAATAATGGCAGACCTGGAACGCAAAAATCCAGGCGAAAAAGAGTTTTTACAAGCTGTTCGGGAAGTATTGGAAACCATCATCGACGTGGTGGAAGAAAACCCAAAATACCAGGCAGCTAATATTATCGAACGCATTACCGAGCCTGACAGGGTGATCTCCTTCAAGGTTGAGTGGGTTGATGACAAGGGCAAGGTGCAGGTAAACAGGGGTTACCGTGTACAGTTTAACAACGCGATCGGACCATACAAAGGCGGATGCCGTTTCCACCCAAGTGTTACGCTTAGTGGTCTTAAGTTCCTTGGTTTCGAACAGATCTTCAAAAACAGCCTTACTACGCTTCCCATGGGAGGTGCCAAGGGTGGCAGTGATTTTGACCCCAAGGGTAAATCACAGGCTGAGATCATGCGCTTCTGCCAGGCATTCATGTCAGAGCTCTATAAGTATATTGGTCCCCAGATCGACATTCCGGCCGGAGACATTGGCGTGGGTGGTCGTGAAATTGGTTACATGTATGGCATGTACAAGAAAATTGTGGGTGAGCATACCGGTACCTTTACCGGTAAAGGACGTAACTGGGGCGGCAGCCTGATCCGTCCGGAGGCCACTGGTTTCGGAGCCGTTTATTTTGCAGAAGAGATGTTAAAGGTAAAAGGCGAAACCCTTGAAGGCAAAACTGTAGCACTTTCCGGTTTTGGAAACGTAACATGGGGTGCTGCAACAAAGGCTACACAACTGGGCGCCAAGGTAATCACCATCAGCGGACCCGACGGGTATGTTTATGATCCTGATGGCATCTCCGGAGAAAAGATCGATTACCTGCTCGAGTTACGTGCTTCCAACCAGGACATCGTGAAACCTTATACCTTCGAATTCCCCAATGCACAGTTCTTCGAAGGCAAGCGCCCATGGGAGCAAAAGGCCGATCTCGCCATGCCTTGCGCCATCCAGAACGAACTCAACGAAGAAGATGCAAAAAATCTGGTGAAAAACGGCGTAATCGCCATCTCTGAAGGCGCCAATATGCCCTGTACCCCGGAAGCGGTTGAAGTTATCCAGGAAGCCAAAATCCTTTATGGCCCCGGCAAAGCAGCTAATGCAGGCGGTGTTTCCACATCAGGACTGGAGCAGACCCAGAATGCCATGATGCTTAGCTGGCCAGCTGAAGAAGTAGAAGAAAAACTCCATGAGATCATGAAGAACATCCATGAAGCATGTAAGAAATATGGCCAGAATGAAGATGGCTATATCGACTATGTGAAGGGTGCAAATATCGCCGGCTTCATTAAGGTGGCCGACGCCATGATCGACCAGGGCGTTATTTAAGAAGGCCTGAAAACAGGCTTTTCGCCATATCAATACAAAAGCCCGGAATGCGTTCCGGGCTTTTTTTATTACCTTACCGTCATGCGTTGAATGGATTAAAAAGATTACCTGGTTATAGTATGTGATCCCTCCACTTCGCGCCGGGATGAAGAGGTTTGGAGGTTGAATTCATCCTCGTTCCCTTTAATTCAATTAACAATATACCATATCATAAATTATTTATGTTATTTGTTTAAATTTTGTTTGTTTAAAAAGATATTTTGTTGTAATTTTGTTCAGATAAGTCCTAAAACGAAGATCAAAAAAGCATATGTCGGCAAATGATATAAAAAACGAAGAAAAACAGCTTGCCTCCCGGTTTATAAACAGTACGGGACGTCATATTTTCCTGACCGGAAGAGCAGGTACAGGAAAAACTACATTTCTGAAAAACATCCTCTCGTATACCCATAAAAAAGCAGTTGTCGCCGCCCCTACCGGGATCGCTGCAATCAATGCAGGAGGCGTCACCCTTCATTCCCTCTTTCAGCTTCCCTTTGGTTCATTTTTGCCCTCAGAGCGCGGACTCGCAGGCAAAGAGATTCAAACAGAGATACATACCCCCCAAAGCCTTATCCGGGGCAGACGATACTTTGATGCCAAAAGAAAGCTTNTGCGTGAAATCGAACTGCTGATCATCGACGAGGTAAGCATGCTGCGCGCTGATCTTCTGGATGCCATTGATGTCATCCTGCAACATGTTCGCAGGAAAAGAAATGTTCCTTTTGGCGGCGTACAGATCCTTTTTATTGGAGACTTACTGCAACTTCCTCCCGTAGTTAAACATGAAGCATGGAATGTCCTGCAAAACTTTTACCCCGGCCTCTATTTTTTTCAGGCCAGGGCACTGAAACAAAACCCACCCGTATACATAGAACTGGATCACATCTACCGGCAAAGTGATCCGGAGTTTATCCGGCTGCTCAACAAAATACGTGACAATAAACTGGATAGCGAAGGGCTGTCCTTGCTGAATAAACGCGTGCAACCCAACTTTGACCCCCTTGACAGCCAGGGATACGTCTACCTGACCACACATAACCATAAAGCCGATCGTGTCAACAACAAAGCCATGCAAAAGATCAAAAATCCCGTCTTCACCTATGAAGCCTTGGTAGAGAAGGATTTTGATGAAAAAACATATCCCGTTGAATATAAGCTGCAGTTAAAAAAGGATGCACAGGTGATGTTTGTAAAAAATGACCATACAGGCGATCAGCGTTATTTCAATGGAAAGATCGGTGTGATAGACCAGCTCGGCGAAGAAGGTATCAGGGTGGCATTTGATGATGGCACGCCATCCACATGGGTGGAACGTTATACCTGGGAAAACAAAAAATATTCTGTTAACCAGGAAAACAACGAAATCGAAGAGAAGCTGCAGGGCACTTTCTCGCAGTATCCCCTTAAGCTTGCCTGGGCGATCACGGTACACAAAAGTCAGGGTCTGACTTTCGACAAAGCCGTGATTGATGTTTCATCGGCTTTTGCGCCCGGGCAGATCTATGTGGCCATGTCGCGGCTCACCAGCCTTGATGGCCTGGTGCTAAGCAGGCCGCTGCCCGAAAAACCACCGGGCCAGGACCCGGAACTGCAGCGCTTTCATTCGGACAAAGCACCGCCCGCCAACCTGAAAGAAGTGCTCAAAGAAGAATCCATAACCTACCTGCGCCAGGAGCTGATGCGGATGTTCCATTTCGGGGATTTATCAGATATGCTCAGGTGGCACCTGCAAAGCTATAACAAAGCAGAAAAACGGTCTGCCAAGCAGGGATTCAAAGCCTGGGCACAAGACCTATACTCCGGTTTTGAAAAGGAAAAAATAATTGCCGACCGCTTTCTCCTGGAACTGAGAAAAAAAATAGCGGCAAAGAGAATGACAGACCTTGAAACTGTCAAATCACGGGTGCAAAAAGCCGGATCCTATTTCAAACCTAAGCTGCAAGCTTTCTCCCGGCAAATCATCGATCATATCGCTGAAGTGGAAAAACAAAAAGGAACAAAAGCTTATGCCAGGGAGCTGCGTGATCTTGAAACCGCCTTCTTTGATCGAATGAGGCAAATTCACAAAGCCGCTGCACTGATTCATGCCATGATAGAAAACAAAGAACCTACCCACGAGCTCACCAGTGACCCGGACCTCCAGAAAGAGCGCGACACCATGCTTGATGAGGGCAAGGTAAAGGTATATCAGAAAACAAAGACCCTGGAAGGCCGAGGCAAAAATCAGAATAAACCAGGAAAAAAAGAGAAAAAAACAACCTCGGCGGAAGTGAGCTACGCCTTATTTAAAGAAGGAAAGAGCGTGGAAGAAATAGCCCAAATCCGGCAACTGGCCGAAAGCACAATTATGTCGCACATGGCCGAAAACATAGAAAAAGACCTGCTGAACGTCGATGATTTCCTGGATCAAAAAAAACGGGAACAGATACTGGCTGCCTCTGACGCCATAAACAGCAGCAAGTTAACAGATATCATCCGCGTCCTGGGTGACGAATTCACCTTTTCCGACATCAGACTGGCCCTCGCTTTCAAAAAATCACAAAATCATTAAGCCCGCCGAACAGCCCAAACGATGCCCTCGCAAAACCTTTTTAACCCGGTAAACAAACAGATTCCTCACTTCGTTCGGAATGACGAACCTTAACCCTCCCATACCAAAATTTCCCCTCTTTTCCAAATATTTCTTCTAAAAAAAATATCCCTTCTTCTTTTGTGCCGCTTTATCAATTTTATGTAATTTTCACCTCGAAAATAATAAAGCCTCACGTTATGCGCATACAACGATTAAAACCAGCCAGAAAAGAAGAGCTTTTATTGGGCGAGGTAGACCTTACCCTCATGGAACCACTTCTTGAAAAATACAAAGACAGAAAAGGGAATATGATTCCCCTGCTTCAGGGCACACAGGAGATATACGGGTATCTTCCTAAAGCGGCGTTTGCCAAAATACATCAGGCCACCGGCCTGGAGCTGAATGAGATGTACGGCGTAGCGACGTTCTACGCACAATTTCGGCTGGTGCCTGCAGGAAAGCACATCGTAAAAATGTGTCACGGCACCGCCTGTCACGTACAAAATGTTACCGCCATCACCGACGAGATCCTTGACAATCTGCAGATCAAGGATGGCGAAACAACAGAGGACGGATTATTTACCGTGGAAACCGTTGCCTGCCTTGGCTGCTGTTCTCTGGCTCCTGTGATGATGATCGGCGATGAAACGTACGGAAAACTCTCGCCCCGGCAAGCGGTAAAGATCATCAGGGAGATCCGCAGAAGCGAAAACAATTAATTCACCAAATACCTGCCAAAAATGGGAAAAACACAAGTAATTGTAGGTCTGGGAAGCTGCGGTATTGCTGCAGGCGCCTCTAAAACCTATAATGAATTTGAAAGAATAATCAATACCGATAAGCTGGAGATAAACCTGAGAAAAACCAGCTGTATCGGGATGTGCTTCAGGGAGCCTCTCGTCGAAATCATAGACGACACGGGCAAATACCTGTATGGTGAAGTAGACCAGGCAAGGGTTGACGAGATCATCGACAAGCACATCAAAAAATTTACACCCATCCCCGATTACATTGTCCAGTCTGACAAATACCCTTCCAAGGACCAGGAGTTTTTTGACGGGCAGGTGAAGATCAGCCTGCGCAATTGCGGCCATATCGACCCGGAGTCTTTGGAGGATTATGAGGCACGCGATGGATATAAAGGCATCCGTAAGATTGCCAATGAAAACATCAGTCCTGAACAGGTAATTCAGCATGTGCTGGATTCAGGTATTCGTGGCAGGGGCGGCGGTGGCTTCCCCACGGGCATGAAGTGGAAATTTGCCCGCAACAATCAATCCGAACGCAAATATGTGATATGCAACGCCGATGAAGGCGATCCCGGTGCATTCATGGATCGCTCCATCCTGGAAGGCGACCCCCACGGAGTACTGGAGGGCATGATGATCTGTGGCTATGCTATCGGAGCCAGTGAGGGCTACATCTATTGTCGTGCGGAATATCCACTTGCCATCAAACGACTTAATATGGCCATTGAACAGGCCCGGGTAAAAGGCTACCTCGGCAAAGACATCTTTGGCATCCCCGGTTTTGATTTTGACATCATCATCAAAGAGGGTGCAGGCGCCTTTGTGTGCGGCGAGGAGACCGCCCTGATCGCCTCCATAGAGGGTGCGCGCGGAATGCCACGGCGCCGTCCTCCCTTCCCCGCCGAAGCCGGGCTGTGGAAAAATCCCACCAACATTAATAATGTGGAAACGTTCATCAACATCCCGTGGATCATCCATCAGGGACCAGAAGCCTACGCACAATACGGTACCGAAAAAAGTAAAGGCACCAAGGTGTTTGCCCTTACAGGAAAGATCAACCACGGCGGACTCGTGGAAGTGCCGATGGGAATCAGTATCAAAGATGTCATCTATAAGCTGGGCGGAGGCATCACAGACAACAAAAAATTTAAGGCCGTTCAGCTGGGAGGCCCGTCAGGGGGATGTATCCCGGAGCACCTGAGCCATACCCCGGTGGATTATGACTCGGTGAATGCCACCGGCGCCATCATGGGGTCTGGAGGCATGGTGGTGATGGACGAGACCACCTGCGTGGTAGACATCGCAAGATTCTTCCTGGACTTCACACAGAAGGAAAGCTGTGGTAAATGTACCTTCTGCCGGGTCGGCACCAAGAGGATGCTTGAAGTTCTTACACGCATAACCGAAGGTGAAGGACAAGAAGGAGACATCGAAATGCTGGAGGAACTGGCAGAAACCATCAAAGACAGTTCCTTGTGCGGACTCGGGCAAACAGCACCTAACCCGGTGCTTACCACCATTAAGTATTTCCGCGATGAGTATGAAGCGCACATCCGCGATAAAAAATGTCCCGCCATCAGCTGCAAGAAACTGCTTACTTATACCATAATCGAAGAAAAGTGCACAGGCTGCATGGCTTGCCTGAAAGGTTGCCCCACCGATGCCATAGTAGGCGAAAAGAAACAGGCACACAATATCTTACAGGAAAAATGCATCCAGTGTGGTGTGTGTTTTACGCGGTGTAAGTTTGAAGCCATTCATATGGAATAGCCTGGCTGGCAGCTTAGGTCACCGCCAGTTCTGGCATTATCCGAACATAAAAACAATTAAAAAACAATAAGATCAACCCTTTTGAAAATGAGTAAACTCAACATTATCATAAACGGCAAGATTGTACAGGGAATAAAAGGCGAGACCATCCTGGAGCTGGCCCGCAGGCTCAACATAGAGATCCCCACCTTGTGCAATGACGACCGCCTGGAACCCTTTTCTTCCTGTTATCTATGCGTAGTAGAGGTAGAAGGCATGCGCGGCCTTCAACCTGCTTGCTCTACAAATATCACTGAGGGCATGCGTATCGCTACGGACAATACCCGTGTGCATAAGTCACGCAAGTTTGCCCTGGAGCTTCTGGTCAGCAACCATTATGCCGATTGCGCTCCCCCCTGCCGCGAAGAATGTCCGGCAGGCGTCGACGTGCAGGGCTACATCTCCATGATCAGCAAGGGAAAGCACAAAGAGGCCGTGGAGCTGATCAAGCAGACCAACCCCCTGCCGGCTATATGCGGACGTGTATGTGTGCGTCCCTGCGAGATCGTTTGCCGGCGCAACCTCCTGGAAGACGTGGGCGTGGGTATCGATTACCTGAAACGCTATACCTCCGACATCGACATGTTCTCAGACGATCGTTACATGCCGGAAGTGAAACCTCCCACAGGAAAAAAGGTGGCCATCATNGGNGCAGGACCCGGCGGACTGACCGCTGCCTATTTCCTCGCAAAAGAGGGTCATCATGCCGAAATTTTTGAAGCCAGTGCCCATGCCGGCGGGATGCTCCGGTATGGCATNCCCCCATACCGGCTTCCCAATGAGGTGATTGAAAAAGAGATCGAGGGGATCACCAACCTGGGGGCAAAGATCCATTACAGGAAAAAGCTGGGTGATAATCTGAGCTACAAACAAGTTAAGGAAGGCTTCGATGCCACCATCCTGGCCATCGGGTCGCAAAAAGGGACCGGCATAGGATGTGAAAATGATGATGCCGGCAATATCTTCTCCGGTATTGACTTTTTGCGCAACATGGAAACAACAGGTCAGAAATATGATTTTGCCGGCAAGAAGGTAGCTGTTATCGGTGGTGGGAATACCGCCATGGACTGCTGCCGTACGGCCAAAAGATGCGGTGCCGATGAGGTAACCGTTATCTACAGGCGCACGGAGAAGGAGATGCCCGCCAACCCCATTGAGATCCACGAATCCAAGCTGGAAGGGATCAACTACATGTTTCTTACCGCGCCTGCCAGGGTAAACAAAGACGAAAACGGCAACCTCAAATCGCTGACATGTATCCGGATGAAGCTTGGCGAGCCCGACGCTTCAGGCCGAAGAAGACCCGTGAAAATTGAAGGGTCGGAGTTCGACGTGGAGCTGGACTATATCCTTGCCGCCATCGGCCAGAAAACAGTTGTCAATTTCATTGATGACATCAGCGAGCATGCAGGTGAAGAGCTTAAACTTAACCGGTGGGGCGACATCGATGCCGACAGCGGAACGTTACAAACCTCCATCAGCCATGTGTTTGCCTGCGGTGATGGTGTTACCGGACCTGCCACCCTCATAGAGGCCATTGCCCAGGGTAAGATCGCAGCCCGGAGTACAGACCAGTTTCTCCGCAACCAGGAGGTGACCCCTTCCAAAAATGAATTTTTAAGCAAAAAGGAAAACTTCGAAACCCAGGAAAAAACAGACTACCAGGGACTTTTCCCGGCGCAGGTGAGAGAAGAGATGCCTACCCTTGATCCGGAAAAGCGTGACAACTTCGATGAGGTGGAGCTGGGTTATGAGGATCAGGCCGCCATCAAAGAATCATTGCGATGCCTTGAGTGTGGCTGCTCCGAGCTTCACACCTGCGACCTGAAGAAATATGCTAACGATTACCAGGCTGAACAAAAACGTTTTGGAGGCGACTACCGGAAATACCAGGTCGATTTTGAGCATCCTTTCGTGGAGATAGACAACAACAAGTGCATTCTCTGTTCACGATGCATCCGCATTTGCTCGGAGGTTACCGGGGCAAATGCCCTGGGACTGGTAAACCGCGGCTTTGAGACCTATGTGGCTCCAAGCATGGATGGCAGGCTGCAGGACACTAACTGTGAATCCTGCGGACTGTGTATCGACACATGCCCCACGGGTGCCATCACAGAGAACGTGCCTTTTAAAACCATGCCTGTGGAAACAGAAACCCTCAGGACCATTTGCAATTACTGTTCCGTGGGATGTGAGATCCGGCTGCACCACAAAGGCGGCTTTACAGGTCGCATCACAGGGGAAAAAGGCCTGATAAACAAGGATGGCAGCATTTGCCGGTATGCGAAGTTTGGCTACCATTACATGAATGACACAAACCGCATCACCCAACCCCTTAAAAAAGTCAATGGCACATTTGAGCCCATCAGCTTTGGGGAAGCTTTTGACATGATCAAAGAAAATATCACGGCAGTTAAGCCGGAAGAGAATGGCTTTTATATCGGAGCACGCCTCACCAATGAGGAAATGTACCAGATACAGAAGCTTGCCAGGGCCGGGGTAAAAACCAACAATGTAAGCAGCTTCCACTACATGGACCGGGGATCAGGTTTCTTTGCCAACACCAGGTTTCATGTGCCGGTCGACGATTTACACCTGGCTAAACGTATCTACATCCTTGACAGCGAGATCAACTATGAACATGGCGTACCCGGCTTCTATGCCTGGAACAAACACTTCCATGACGGGGTTCCCATGGAGCTCATCACCACAGATGAAAACAACCGCATGGCACACAAGGCCACGGATACTACAGCGATCAAATCGGCATACCATTTTGTGAAAGCCGCCATCCATTATATCCTTTCAAATAAGATGGAGAATGGGGTGTTTATTGATGATCATTGTGAAGGCTTTGATGCTTATCGCAAGGAGGTGCTCCGGGATAACTTTGACAGCCTTCTTGAGAAGGCAGGATGCACACCCGGCCAGCTAAGTCGTTTTGCCGATTCGTTTAACCGGGAACCGCAATCTGTGATCCTGTTTTCAGAGAAAAACGTGTCGTCAGAGACTTGTCATGAACTGCGCAACCTGTGCTTCATCACGGGCAAAGCAGGCAAGACTGCTTGCGGCCTGATGCCGCTGAAAGAGAAGAATAATGCCCAGGGGCTTTTCGACATGGGTGCCTGTGCGGCCATCGCACCCGGCGGAAAAAGCATGTCGGATGAAAAAATGATCAGGAAGCTGCAGGAAGCCTGGTCCAGGGACAGTATAGCCACAAATATATCCCAGGATCAATGGAGGCTGCTTGCAGAGGGCCAGATCAAAAACGCCTTTGTCTTCGGTGAAGATCCCATAGGTTGTGCACAAAAGCCCGGAGAAGCAGAAAAGGTTCTGGGTAAAACCCGTTTACTTGTTGTACAGGATCTCTTTATGACTGACACCGCGAAGAAAGCTGATCTGGTTATGCCGGCTTCCGTGCACACCGAAACTGGCGGAAGCTTTACCAACACCCAGAAGTTCATACAACAATTCGACGCGGTCATGCCTGACCCGCTTGAAATAAACAGCTTCGGCCAGCTGAGGCGGCTGCATGAGCTCTTTGGTATGGAAGCCCCGGATACGCCGGCCGCGGTGATGGTAGAGGCAGCATCCCTGATGAATAACGGACCCGACACCTCCCTTTATCAGTTTGTAAAAACCAGCCCGAATGGCCACGCCAAACATTTCGATCATGGTTGCGACCATCTCGTCAAGCGTTTCGAAGACTGGTGGGAAGAATCGTTCAGCAAATAGTGGCAAAAACGCTGACCGACAGGAAAGAATTAGTAAAAACTTATTAAAATAAAAGCTTATGCAAACATTCAACTCCATTGATGAAGTGCTCGACTTCGCTATGAACTCTGAGCAGGAAGCCGTGGACTTTTACAGGTCCCTTGCCGGACGCATGCAAAACCAGGAAATGAAAGATGTTTTTCTGGAGTTTGCCCAGGAAGAGGTGGGTCACAAGGCACGGCTACAGAAAATTAAGGACGAAGGCCTTTTCGACATGGAAGTGGAAAAGGTGCGCGACCTGAAAATAGCTGACTATGTGGTACGCAGCAAAGCTGCCGATGACATGAAATATGAAGACGCACTGGTGCTGGCCATGAAGCGTGAAAAAGCCGCATTTAAGCTCTATTCAAACCTCGCAGACCTAACCGACCATGAGGAGCTGAAAAAAGTCTTTCAGGCCCTGGCCGTAGAAGAGTCAAAGCACAAACTGAGGTTTGAGCTGGAATATGACGACTTTGTCATGCGGGAGAATTAAACCGCATCCCATTTTTCGCATTTACACAACAAAGGCGGATAGCTCCTGAGATTCACTCTCAGCTGCTACCCGCCTTTTTTACAGATCTTTAAAGACTCCAGGCTTGTCTGATGGCTTACATCCTGATGAAGATGGCATGATGTGCCCTGCCTTCAGAATGAATCCTCAGCAGGTAAGTACCTGCCTTAAAGTCAGCAACATTCAACTTCATGCTGTTTTCACCGAAAGCTGCGCCTGAAGCTTGGTATACGCGTTGGCCGGAAAGGTTAAGAACCTCCACATGGCTTATCTCACCTTCAAAATAAACGCGGATATACTCACTTGCCGGATTCGGATAAAGGTCGATCAGCTCCGACACGGTGATGTCTCCTGCATGAGTATCTCCATCGAATGGAAGCGTTACGACAATCACCAGCTCATCATCGATCACGGTAAATGCGCCATGATCACTTTCATAACCTTCTTTTTCCACATGATAAAGATATCCGCCTTGTTTGAGTTCAAATAAATAGTCGCCGGGCGTATTCTCATCACCGCCAACTTCCACAGTTGCCCCATCAATCGTTTCTTCATTCGGGTCCTGGATGTCAAATATCACCTGGAAAACAGGCAGCTCCAGGTTCAGGTCAAAAGTATAGGTCTGTTCAACACACCCGCTGCCAACCGTCAGGCTCACTTCATAAAGTCCGGATTCATCATATAAATGGAATGGGTTCTCCTCTTCAGAAGTCTGGCCATCACCAAGCTCCCAGTAAAAAGTAGTAGCATTATCTGCATTGGCATAAAAGGCCACCTCATTGTCGAGGATCAGGTAATCGGGGTCCGCCACGGGTTGTGACTCCAGGTCTTCTACAATGGCCACATCATCAATATAGATGAAATAACGTCCGGAGGTGCCGCCATCAGTATGCCAGCCAAAGAAATACACACCACTTTCTTCCACGGTGAACTGCTGTGATGCATGTTCGTAGGTATTGGTATTAAATTCCGGAAGGTCAATCAGCAGCTCCTCCATGGCATCCGGGTCCTGGGCATCACCCATGTGCAGCCTGAGGTTTTCCGTGGAGAAATGTGAGCGGTAAAAGAAGCTGATGTCATAACAGGTGCCCGCCTCCAGGTAGAAGCATTCAGTGAACAGCCAATCGTCGCTGCCTGTGTTGCCGTTGGCACCATCTGTGCGTAAGGCATAAACAAAGTCGCCGGTTCGTGAAACAGATGGGTTCTCCAGGTGGTGCCACTCATTCACACCGTCGAAGCTCAGGCTGCTCCACCCGTCAAAATCTTCACTGGCATCAAAGCTGGTCATATATTGACTCATCAGGTATTCGGGGATGTGGAGTGTATCATTGGCGGCATTAATGTCCTGCGGATGATCTGTCCATACAGCAATATCCACAACCTCGTCAGCAGGAATGGAAAAGCCGTTTTCAAGGTTTATCCATACGCTCTCTCCTGCATCGATATTCTCTTCTATGCTAATCACATAATCATCGTCATCAATCATGATGCCCATATCGAATGAGGTGATGTTTTCGCTACCCATATTGGCGACTTCCACTTCGATAAAACCGGCATCCTGAAGCTGACAGTTCCCGTCTTTGTTCCTGGGCCTGACATAGTCTGTCACAGCAAGGTCATAGTCAAACACCTGGTAGATGGTAATGTCATCCACATGCATGCCAAATTGGTCTGCCGGACCATAGGCGTGCCACCCAAAATAATAGGATCCGGCCTCGTCAACGGTAAAAGTCACCTCTGCTTTTTCATGGGATGAGTTATCGATTTCACCCAGGTCAAGGAGTTCCTGATCCATTGCACTTCCTGTGGCTTGCTGGCCTAAGGACAGGCGCAAGCTCTCAGGCCAGGTAGTGGCTCTGTTTTTGTAGTAAAAGCTAACATAGTATGTCATGCCTTCCTCCAGGTTGAAGCAGGGACTGAACAGCCAGTCGTCGCTGGGCACGCTGGATTGATTAGAATAATAAGCGTAAGCATACTCACCGCTGTTTGCATGCTGCGGATCATGCTCCCGCTCCCATGTCAAACCGTCCTCATTGGCATCCTCCACGGTCCAGTCTTCATAATCTTCACCTTCTTCAAAACCCATGGAATAGGTGCCTTCGGTAGCCAGATCAAATGCCGAAATACGTACGGGAATATCATAAAGCCCGTCGTTATCCGGGTTTTCATCGTTTTCAAGCATGGTGTAAACACTGAAATAGAAATCAGTATCTCCGGTAAGGTCAGCAGTCTGACCGAAGGTATAATCAAGAGTCTCGCCATATTCCAGGCTTTGAGAAATGGTTTCGACCACGGGATCCTCATCATCAATCTGATATGCGACCTCCAAATCGTTGATGGTTTCACTGCCGAAGTTTTCAACCCGTACAATGACTTCCTCTTCTTCGCTGAAAGCACAGCTTGTAGTGGGCGCGATCAGACGGGTCACCCCTGCATCATGGGCATAAAGATTTTTGATCTTCACATCGGTGATATGGAAGAGGTAACTCTCAGGGTCATTGGCATCTCCCGTGGTGGCATAAAAGGCAAGTAAGATGTCTTCATCAGCATAGCCGCCAATATGAAAGGTATATTCCTCCAGCGAGGTAGTCACTCCAGTCTGCTGGGTAAAAGCTGCTGCTTTTTCCCAGGTTTCACCACAATCGGGAGAGATCATGATTGCAAGCTGGTCATCGGAGCCCATCTGGTTAGTGCCCTGGTCATATTCTACGGCAGCACGCAATTCTACTACCAGGTTTTCTGTAGCGGTGAACTGTGGCCCTACGAGCCAGTCTTCGGTGCCCAGGCCAACAAAATAGACGTTTGCCGTGCGGGCTCCGTCAAAATTGGAGCCCTGCCAGTCGGTATTCATGGCAACCCGTGGCCAGTCTTTACCTCTCGCCTGATACCAGCCGGGATAAATATCACCCAGGTTGTCATAATAAAAACCAATAAAATTCATTTCCGGAAGGGGCAGCTCTCCTGGTTCATGATGATACCTGATGATGTCAGACGCCACGTCATTGCCAGCAAAGCCATCATCGGGGAGCTCTGTTTGTATTTCAAACTCATATTCGCCATAAGGCGGATTATCGAGTATGCCCACTTCCACGTCGGCATACTCGCCGGGATTGATGGTGCCTTCATAAGAGCCAAAGAGGTTTTTGGTTTGAGCTCCACGCACGCGTACCCTTACCGGCACTGAGCTTATGGGTTCCAGGCCGTCATTTTTGATTCTGGCCACTACCGGCATCCCGTCTTCAAAACAGCTAACCGGCGAGGGGTGCACCAGATCGAAAGCCAGTGCATCCCGGGACGGATCGTTTTTGACCATGATATCAGTTAAATGAAAGGCCAGCAGGCTGTTAGTCTCCTGTCCATTGGTGATGTAGAAGCCCAAACGTACTGTTTCCCCCTCAAAATCAGACAAATACACATCATAGTAGTCAGCATCCCATGGAGGTTGATTGCTCATATCAAAAGTATGTACCGTTTCGGTGAAATTGAATCCATCCGTGGCTACCATAACGCTCAGACTGTCGTTATGGGCGAAATGTCCCTGCACCGGGTCATTCCAGAAACGGGTCAGCGCCGCCATGAAAGTCAGTTTCGTGTTTTCGGTAACATCAAACTCCGGGGTGATGATCCAGTCATCTTTCAGCCCGGTATAAGTCATGCTGATGCCAGCGGCCACTTTCCCATAAAGGACATCGGCACGATACCATGCGCTGGATGAAATGTTGGGAGAAGGCGGTGTACCCTTTCCCTGATACCAGCCAGGGTATTCATCATTCAAATTGACCCCATTGAAGAGCTCAAAATCCATAAATATGGGTAAGTCCTGAAAATCTTGTCTTTCTCCGGCCATGGCATGAAATGCCGGAGCGAGGATTAAAAAGCTCAAAAAGAAAACAGTAAATTGTTTTTTCATAGTAATGCTATTGCTGTTGGTTTAACAATACCGGATCATAAAATAATTTTACAGCCCGGTCAGACTCTTTACTTTGCAAATCGNACGGCAAAGTTACAAAATACAGAATTATANACACAAAATATCCGGCCACCCCTAAAAGTGGCCGGATAAAGTAATAAAAACACCAGAAGAATTTAATGGTGTACCTTAGAAGTCGAGGAGCTCCATGGCAGCTTCCCTGATCTTATCCTTGTTGGGAAGAATGGCTTTTTCCAGGTTCTTGTGGAACCCCACAGGGGTAAACGTGGATCCCACGCGTTTCACGGGAGCATCCAGATATTCAAAGGCAAGCTCGTTGATCTGGGCAACCAGTTCACCGCCAAACCCTGAAAAGACCTTGTCTTCATGCACAACAAGTGCTTTATTGGTCTTTTTTACAGTTTCTACGATAGCATCGGTGTCAAGGGGGTTTAGCGACCGGAGGTCAAGTACTTCGATCTCCTTCCCGGTTTCCTCTGCGATCTTGTCGGCCATCTGAATACTCATGTGGGTGGTGTTGCCGTAGGTGATGATGCTAAGGTCTTTCCCTTCACGGCGGATGCGCGCCTTGCCAAAAGGCACCTCATAATCATCAGGAACCACGGTTTCTGCTATTTTCGCGTTGTAAAGAGCCTTGGGTTCCAGGAAGAGCGTTGGCCCTTTGGAGCGCATGGACGTACGAAGCAGTCCGGCAGCATCATCTGCAAAGGAGGGATAAACTACCCGGATACCGGGAAAAGTAGTCAGAGCAGCCTCGGTGGTCTGCGAGTGGTAAAGGCCTCCACCGATGTACCCTCCGGAAGCAAGGCGGATGGTTACGTTTGGAGAAAACTGACCATTACTGCGCCAGTAGTCATGGGTCATCTCCACATACTGCTCCATGGCCGGCCAGAAATAGTCAGCAAACTCAGCACCTTCAATCACTATGCGTATCTTTTCATCAAAGCGGCTCATGCCATTGGCTGTGCCTACAATGTAGTCCTCGGCTATGGGAGCATTGAAAACGCGTTCCTTGCCGAACTCTTTCTGCATTCCTTTGGTGACATTAAAAATGCCTCCTTTTTCCTTGTAAGCCACATCCTGCCCCCAGATGAAAGTATCCTGGTTATGCCTGAACTCAGCCTTAAGAGTCTCATTTAAAGCAGTGATGAGCTTTTTCTTTTCCCCTTCTTCCTGGTGAATGCCATCGGGGTACTTTTCTGCCTTGTAGGGCTCAGGAATGACAAAATCGTGTATGGTGGCCGGATCCGGATCGGGAGCCTTCAGAACCTTTTTGTGAGCCTCAGCGATCTTTTTATTCATCTGCTTGTCGATCTCATCAAGCTCCGCTTCCGTGTATATCTTATTTTCGAGAAGCAGTTTCTGGATCTTTAGCATCGGATCATGAGCCTGCACGCAGTGAAGCTCCCGCTCATCACGATATAAATCATGACGGTCACTGTTGGAGTGCGATCCGATACGTACTACACTGGCATGCACGATAACAGGTTCACTTGTCTCCAGCGCGTGCTCCCGTGCCTCTTGCATGGCATTCATGGAGTTAAGCACATCCTTGCCATCACAATAAATGATGCGAAGATTTTTAAAACCCCGGAAGTTATCCGCAACCTTGCGGTTGGCTGTCTGGTCCTTCTTGGGAACAGAAATACCATATCCGTTGTCCTGAAAAACAAAGATTACAGGCAGCTTTTCGTTGCTTGCACCATTGATGGCCTCGTACACATAGCCTTCCGACACGGATGACTCTCCCTGTGAACTGATGGCTACTCCCTTATGACCATATCGCTTCATGGCACGCGCCACACCAACGGCATGCAGGGTATGGTTGCCCGTAGCCGATGACACATTGTGAATGTTCCACTCAGGTTTGGCAAAGTGGTTTGACATATGCCTGCCACCACCTGCTACATCAGTGGCTTTCGACAGGCCGTTTAACAATATTTCCTCTGCAGTAAGTCCAGCAGACAAGGCTATAAGCATATCACGGTAGTAAGGAAACAAATGATCCGTTTCGCGATTGAATACCTGTCCTATGGCCAGCTGAATGGCATCATGACCAGCATAAGGCGCATGATACGACCATCCGAGGGCCTGCTTTAAATAATTAGGCGCCTTGTCATCCAACTTGCGGCCCAAAAGCATAACATCATACCATGCCTTGAAAGTATCAGGCTCTACCGTCTCCAGGGTAAAACGCTGCTTTACTTCTTTGTTGCTAACCTCTGTTTTTCCTTGCACTTGCTTGTTGCTTGTTTGCTTATTTTCTTTCTTTTTGGCAGTCGCTTTCATATATTCTGGTATTAAAGAATGAATTCATCATTGCTGTCAATTTCATAACAAGGAAATTTAGCTTTTGTTTATCACGCAAGCATGTGGTTTTATAGAAGGCAAATGATTTTCGACCGGAAAACGTGCAAAAGACAATTATATTTGAGAATATTATCTGTATTTTTAGCCACTGAAAATGTGCTTCATGAACTATTCAAACCTATAAAAGATGTTTTATAAATTTCTTTATTTGCTTTTTGCAATAACCTTTCTGTTTGACCTTGGTGCGTTTGCGCAAACAGCGAGAAACTTTGGTCTGCGGGATAAAACCCCGGAGGTATTTGCTTTCATTAATGCCACGCTGGTAAAGGCACCGGGCGATGTTACAGAAGACGCCGTCATGGTAATACGCGACGGCCGCATTGAGTCTGCCGGCCGCCGTGCAGAAATCCCCGCAGATGCACATATTGTAGACCTTGAAGGTAAAATGATCTATCCCGGATTTATTGATGCCTATGCGCAATACGGCATCTCCGAACCGGAGAAAGACTATGAGCCGCACCACTGGAACCCTCAGATAAGGGCTGAGTACAGCAGTGCAGCTCACTTTAAGCCGGATGAGGAACAAGCCGGCATGCTTCGCTCCCAGGGTTTTGTCGCAGCGCATACCCTTCCCGGACACGGACTTATGCGTGGTTATGGAAGCATAGTAAGCACCGGAGAGGGTAAACCGCGCTACCATATCATCCGCTCAGACATCAGCCAACATATGTCTTTCGAGGCATCAGACCTGTTTGACAGCAGGTACCCCACCTCTTCGATGGGCTCCATAGCCCTCTTGCGCCAAAGCCTGCTGGATGCTGCATGGTACGAAAAGGCACAGTCAGCATACAGGGCTGGCGAAACCACGGATAGACCGGAAACAAACCTGAGCCTCGAAGCGCTAAGCATCTCCAGAGAGTACCAGATACCCTTCATTATCCCGGCGGACAATGAAAACTGGTTTCTGAGAGCAAATGCCATAGCAGAAGAGTTCTCTCTGCCCCTGTGGGTGCGTGGCAGCGGGCACGAGTACAGACGCCTGGATGCCATAAGAGCAACGGGGCTGCCCGTGATTTTGCCGCTTGACTTTCCTGACGCACCTGATGTCAGCACGCCGGAAGCATCCGTAAATGTATCCCTGGAAGCACTGCGACATTGGTATCTGGCTCCGGAAAACCCCGCAAAAGTGATCGCTTCAGGGCTTAAAACAGCATTAACATCCCACGGCAGTGAAAAAGATTTCCTCGACAACCTGAGAATGGCCACAGATCGCGGCCTCGACAAAGACGATGCACTGGCGGCCTTAACCACAACGCCGGCTCAAATGCTGGGAATAGATCAGCAGTATGGCACCCTGGAGGCCGGCAAAAGAGCCAGTTTCATCATTGCCAGCGGGGATATTTTTGAGGAATCCGAAAAAATTCAGCAGGTATGGATTGAGGGTAAACGGTATGATGTGGAAGTTGAAAAAGAAAACCCGGCAGGAAAATGGAGCGTCGCCATGAGAGGGCAGCCAGAAGAGACGTCACTAACTATTGAAGGGCATAATCAACGCCTGCGTGGTCAGATTTCCTC